>Ga0315279_10001710_pt1 | contig 35745 bp, 32 predicted proteins | sample YL17G06_20_MG_FD_203694 | JGI IMG/M metagenome (GOLD analysis project Ga0315279, IMG submission 203694) | Sediment microbial communities from Yellowstone Lake, YNP, Wyoming, USA - YL17G06_20 | ecosystem: Environmental > Aquatic > Freshwater > Lake > Sediment | place: USA: Wyoming | collected...
TGCGGAAGCCCACGGCGGCTCGCTGACCCTGGAGAACCACCCCGGCAAGCCTGGCTGCCGAGCCACGCTGAAGCTGCCGGCGGGCGGTTGACGGCGGTTGGCGGTAGCAGGAGAGGCAGATGAGGACTGTGCTGACGTGCCTTCCTTCTGGCTCGGAAATGGCGTTTTTGGCCCGGTGGATATAGGTACACTGTGCACGCCCACGCAGGCAATGTGCGTCCCCCCGCTTGTGTTTTGGCAAAACGCGCGGCAAAACACCGGACTCATGCGACCACCTCGACGGGCTCGGCTTGCTTGACTTCGCCCGGCCAGGGCAGGGCCGGAAGTTGCTCGATGGCCGTGCGTTTCTCCAATAAGGTCGGCTCCGAGGTATAAATGCCTAAAGTGATGTTGCCCCGGACGCTGTGTCGCATGATTGCCATGCGCGTTGCGAGGCTGATCCCGGTACGGTCCAAAGCCGTCGCCAAGCTGTGCCTCAGACTGTGAAATACCAGCACGCGCCCGGCCCGGTCTTTCAGGACGATGCCGGCGGTCTTGGCGTCCGCCCGAATCGTCTGGGCGGTGCGGCACGCTGGCAGCAAGGTCGGGAACGCGGGCTCGTCCAGGGCCCTCCCCGCAAAGTAGGCTTTCAGTTGGTCGCTTCGATCTCGTTTTAGTACTTGCTCGCATGATGTCCTATTTTTACAAAATTCGGCAGCCAGACGCACGGCCGGCGTGCGGAAGGCGTAGGGCTTGGCGTCGTCCCAATCGAAAGAAGCCACCCGGAGGTTGCGCAATTCCTCGACACGCAAGCCAAGCTCGACGGCCAGCAAGTACGCCACGCAACGGTCCTTCGCGGCCATGCCGTGCCTCGTCGGGCCTTTGGCTGTCGCTTCGAGCAGCTTGACAAGTTCATCGGCATCCAACGCCCGCCGCTCTGTCTTGATTTTGTTTTTCAGAAGGTCGATTCTCTCGACCGGCGATTCCGCCGCTCGGCCCTCCCCAACCATCCAGCGCCCGAATTGCTGAACCGTAATGACGTAGCTGTTGTACGTGCTGGTCGCCCCGCTCTCGCCGATCCGCCCGAGAAACATTTCGACCTTGCTCTTGCTCACTTCGGACCAAAACCGAAATTCACACTCCGGCGCGTCCATCACGGCGTGCAGTTGGTTCATAACGAGCCGGATATATCGCGGACAGCGCTTGCGCCCGAAGCGCTTGGTGACTGTGCCGGCAAGATACCGCTCAAAGTCCTCCAGGTGCTTACGGAGGGGCACGGCCGCCATGCTGCAGCGTCCGTCGATCAGTCCGAACTTTACGAACCTCTGAATCGTCGCTTTGGACAAACTACGGAGCCATATGTCCGTTTTGGCGTCCAGCCGCTCGCTGTTACTGGCGGCAATGACAAGTTGCTCGACATGCTGGCCGAACCGTTCCGCCTCCTTCTCATTCCGGCATCGGTCGGTCGGCATCCGCCGGCGGGTCTGCTTGTGGTCCAGAAAGTCAACGTACCATTTTTCTGTTTCGCACATTTGCCCGGTGTCCGGGTCTTTGAAATGGCTCTTGAATACCCTCATTCTCTTTTCCTCCCGCAAAATAGATGGCCCGCCAAGGCTGCTATGAGACAACGGGCCTTGCGGCCGAAGTGCTCACCTCGACGGGCCATGTATCGCGTTGGGTTCGTGTTGTCTCATAGCGTCTCTCCTTATACCACTTGGCGGGGCCGTGTCAAATGAAAAATCGGAATTCTCGACCGAAATCACTAAGATTTTTGTGCATCCATCCAGCGCTCGCGGCTGGGGCAGCCCGCGTCCACCCAGGCTGTCATTTCCTTCACCCGCCATAGTGTGCGTGCGCCCAGCTTGATCGGCAGGGGCAACATGCCCATTTGATGAAGGTCCCAAACCTTGCGGGTCGAGACCCCGAGCAGGGCGCCCACGCCGGCGGCACCAACGAGCAACGGTGTCGATGCGAGTTGTGTAGTCGAATCACTCACGAGGCCGATCCTGCCGATGCTTTGCGCCGCCGCAGCCAGTTCGGCTCCAAGAAGTCGTACAGGCACTTGGTGTACCCGTCGTTTTCTTCCAACGGTGTGCAGCCGAACCACTCAACCGAATTTGGATCGACGCCGAGGTGCCGCAACGCTTGGGGCACGCGGTCTATGCGGACGCCTCTCCGGAAACCCTCAATTATTCCGCCTCCGTCGATGTCGTTTCCCTCGATGCAATAGACGCGCACGAAGCCTTTGAGTTTGTGCTCGTGGACCAAAGTGACGGTAGCGTCATTCTCGCCTTTGCGGCACTCGCCGAGATTGATCTCGCCTGGCTGCGGTATCCATTCCGGCAGGGCTTGGTTGGTCGGTCCGTCCGTGTCCGGTTTGGTCGCCGGGATGGCCTGCTCGTCGCTGACACTTCCGACAGCCTCAGGGAGTTGCGGCTGTCGCAGCAGCCCGTACGCTTCACTCAAATCGGAAACGGTTTCCGTTTTGAGCCGGTCCCGGCACTCATGGAGCTTCATGTAATTCCTGACGGTCCGATCACTGAAAGGTAAGTGCTCCTGAATCCAGCGCCCAAATTCGCCGTGCGGGAGACTGGCCTTCTGCTCCGCCAGTAGCTCACCGATGCGAATAGCCTTGTCCAGAGCCATGCGGCAGGAGCCGGCGATCTCCGTATGGAGCGAGCAAATTTCATCAACTCGGTTTCGTTCCAAATCGTTCATCGTCTCGTTCTCCTTGCGTTGTTTTGGGTGCGAGCCTGCCGGCAGCCCGGTTCTCGGTTCTCTTGAGCAGAGGGACAGTTCCCAGCGGTCGGATTCGTTCATTCGGCGCTGTCATTCTTCCGTCTCCTTTTCCTCTGTGGTCTTCGCCGGCTGCGCGTGCCTTACGATCAATCCTTGCTCGGCAAACTCCAGCGTCTTCCAGTCGATGCGATAGCCGAGTGACTTGCCGGCGCCTTTCGCTTTCCGGGCTTTCTGGATGTGCACGGTCAGGTCGATCTGTGTCTGGAAAGTGATGACCTTCTTTCGCGGGTCTGTCGCGCTTTCTTCGGAATTCGTGGGCCGCATCACCACGACCTTTTTGCGCGACTCGTGGCGCTCCAGCCACAGGCAGGCTTGGCACAGTTGCGGGTAGGCCATACCGCCCGCGATTCCGTCCAGTCGGCGCCCCTGGATTCCACCTTTGGTATGCGTCGAGATGATGACGGTGGCGTGATTGAGCCGCGCGATCGTCTTGGCGGCGTTTACAAACCTGCGGTCGGCCACGTAGCATTCCCGGACCGCCTGCGTCGCCGTGATCGGGTCCACGAGGATGACGCGCCGGCCCTCCGCGGCCCGCGTGCGGACCCACTCGGTTATCGCCTCCAGAGTCTGCGGTTCGTTCGGCGCATCCCAAACGCTCTGGCCGATGGCGCTCAGATAATTTTCCTGTCGTTCGTCGGCCGCCAATTTGACCTCCGGATGCTCGCGCACATAATCCTCATCCAGCAGGTCGGAATTGCCTTCGCGGATGGCCTCGATGCGCTCCAGGACATACGTGCGGTCTTCCTCCAGACCGAAATACGCGAAGGGGATATCCCTCCGAAACCAGTCCATCATGGCGTGAATGATAAACCAGGTCTTCAACTGGCCGGGCGGGGCCACGATCAACGAAAGCAGGTCCGGTTTTACGAAACGACTCAGGCGCGTGAGCTGGTCCCAGGGCAGACGCGCATCCGCCAAATTGCCGCTGATGATGTCCAACGTGTTCTGCCGCACGCCCGCCGCCAGACTGGGCCGCTTGGACACCCAGGACGTGGCCGCGTCCAGGGCCTCGATGAGTTTCTCGTGCTGCTGGTCGGCAGGATAGCGGGCGAGATAGTCCGCCACGTCCTCCTTGTCGGCCAGGCGCAGGGAGGCGGGAGCAATCCACAGGATGGTCGGCCTCGGGTACAGGTTCCAGGCCATTTCCGCGACGTCCTCCATGAAATCCTGTCCGGCCTTATCGCCGTCCGGCCAGAAGATGACGCGCTTACCGCGCAGGTGCTTCCAGATCGTGAGCCGGGCCTTGCCGGGACCGGCACCGCCGTAGGGTGACGTGGCGACGATCCCAAATCGACGCAGGGCCTCCATCTTGTTCGGACCCTCGACGACGACGACCATGCCCGCCTTGACCACCTCCGGCAGGTTGAACGGCAGATAGGGCGGCTTCGGACCCTTGAGGATGAACGCGCCCTCGTAAGGCATGGCCCGGCGGATACTTTTCTTCGTTCCCGGGCCGTCCGGGCGAAAGCGGATCTCGTAGTAGAGGGGCTTGCCGGTCTCGTCCTGTACGGCAGAGACCAGCTCGACGTGCGGTAGAGCCTTTTGGATGGCCTCGATGCTCGGATACCGCCGCTCCTGGGCGTACGCATCTTCGCCAGAATTCTCTACCGCAGCGACCCGTGCGGGTTCTCTTGGTGAAGCAGGTATCGCCTTTGGGCTGGCCCGCCCGGTGGTTGTCGATGCTCCCCGGCTCTCCTTCAGCACGTCCGCTACCGACCGCCCCTCAGCTCGCGCCCGCACGTCGTACATGTCGCCGCGAAAGCCGCAACTGCCGGCATAGCAATGCAGCCGCCATACGCCGTCTTGCCCTGGTTTGACCGTCGCGCTCGGGTGGCTGTCCTCGTGGAACGGGCAACGGACCCTGCCGTCCGCTATCACTTTGCCGCTCGCCGCCTCGATGGCCTCGACAATCGCGGTCCGGCTCATCTGTTCCATCTGCTGTTCACGTGTCCGCTGCATGGCATTATTCCCCGGTCGAACCGATCTCTTGTAGCAATTCGCGGGCTTCGTCCTCGTCCGTAGGCTCGCAGCCGGCGAGCTTGCCGATGTCCTCGGCGCCCTGGCTGGCGTTTGTTGGCTTGAACCAAACGGCGAGTAACTTCTGCTTCCAGTTCTTGACAGGCTTGTCCTGGCTGTCGTGCCAGTTGCCCAGCTCGTAGTAGTCGATGAATTTCTGTGCGTCGAAGTCCGGGTAGCCTTTGGTCGCGGCGAACGCGCGGACCTGTTCGGCCATAGGCGGGACGAACCTTGGCGGGTTCTGTCGGCGGCGAGTTTTGGTCTTTGCTTTGCCCTTGTTCCCTGGGGCGCCGGAAGGCGGTGCGCGTAGTGCGCTAGCACTTGGTTCCTTCCCTTGTTCCTTCAAGGGGCCCGTTGACCCTATTTCAGGTGACATCTGGCCCCCTTTTCGCGCATCAAATACTGTCACTGGGCCTCCTTTTGTGACCTCAGAAAAGGTGTCAACTTGCCCCCTTTTTCTGGCGAGGACCACATAACGGTTTGAATGACCCCGGCCACACCGCCCCGATGTCTTTTTGACGCAGTCACTTCCACACAGGTGGGCGATGGAGCGCAAGCAGGTCCGATGATGGATGTGCAGGTCACTTACGATAGTTGCCAGACTCGGCCAAGCAACTCCATTGCGACCCTGCCGCCAAGAGAGATAGACCAGGACCAACTTATCGACGGGTCGTAGGTCTGCCGCTTGGGGCGAGTCCAACACATCAAACAGGGATGGACGCCTTGTCTTGCTCATGCGAGCCTCTCTGTGTGCTTGGCCGTTGTGATCTCCCGCGCCCATCCATCCACATAGGCCCAGGCTTTCGCCCGCTGGTGAGCGGCGAGCGTCCCGGTCTGCAGCGCGACCAAGGCCACGAATAGGGCGAGGCCGGCTCCGTCGTGCGGTTTTGGCTGCGGGGATTCCGGCCGGGGTGCAGGTGCATGTGGCTGTGCTGGCCGCCGATCGCGGTTGCCGAAAATCTGGCGCGGATAGTTGACAGGACGGTGCGGCGGGTGATAGGCTACCACTGTGATCGTGTTTGCCGCCGCCTTCGGTTCCCGCCGGGCGGCATTTTTCATCTGGGGGATCATTCCGAACACAGGACACCCTCCTTTCGATAAGTTTGCTTGGACGCGAGGAAGGACCGTACCATCTCAAGTACGCTCTCATCAAAGAGCCGAACAAGGCCAGCTCTGCCAATCGGCTTCGCGCCGACTTTGCGGAGTGCGTAACTCACGTGGTCCCGATCTTCACCCAACTGCTGAGCAATCGTGCCTGTAGTTAAGAGGACCATAATTGTGTACCTCCAACAAAAATCAATTTCTGCTGGTGGTATTAGAACAGCGGTCGCAATTCGGGATGTCTGTACGGTAAAGAATTATTTACGTACAGTCGTAAGTGGTTTGAGATAGGCGTGTTAGAAGCGTGTGATTTTTTCTCGGTCGCAATAGTTGGAGCCTATTTGCGTCCTTAATTACCATTTTGTGGGCGCTTCTTGTACCTGTTGCAGCCTGATCGGGCGGCTTCTCCGTCGGGGAAGCCCTGATGTTCCGCGACTATGTTCCACGCGCCCTTGCTATCCTTGCCGCCCGCACGGAGGTCTTCGTATTCATCCAAGGCGCGTTTGCACTGACCATCTGAGTATTTGGGTTTGGCGCCGCGATTCCCTTTGGGTGCCTTGCGGCGATCCGTCTCTTTTTTTGCGGGCCGCCCACCCACGCCGTGCGTCTGAGGCTCCTCCGCCGGCTCCGTCCCGCTCTCGTGCTCTTTCTCCTTGCCCGCGTCATTCTGCTGGGCAGGCTTCTCGGGCGGCGGCAGGTGGTCCTTCACTTCATGCCAGGCGAGTTGCACTTCCTGATCGCCGCCGGGCGACTGCAACCGTTTCGCCAAGGCGAAAACGAAAGCATCGCACTGGAACTGCCGGTCCTTATCGTAAGTCCCTTGCACATAGACGCGAGGCACGCCGCCTTGGTCCTTGACGGCATCGTCATGGGCAACACAAAGCACGACGGCGTCATGCAAAACCTGATCGTCCGGAGAGAGTTCCAGTTGCGGAGAGTCAGGGGTGAGGCCAAACCACGAGGCGGGATTCACGAGGTCGGCGGGTTTCCAGAAGAGAGTACAGCCGAAAAATCTCACAAACGCGTCGCCTTTCAGCGCTCCATACACTCCCCCGGTCCTCACGTATCCTTCATCGGGCGGCTGATCGCTTGGTCCAGGCCAATAGCATGTGACATCTGTCTGGTATTCCAGACGAGGGATCTCTTCGTCCAAAACCTGCCATCTCCACTTCAATTGGCGGAGCTTCTTGCGGTGAGAGATCAGTTTGCGGTTGAGGCCCTTGAGGAACGCTGGCATTTCCGACGGCGGCAATTGCTTTTTGGCGTTCTGGTACTTCTGCCGGTTTTCCTCGAAAATCCTGTCGTATTTCTCTTTGACTTGCTGCCAGGAAACAGAAACCCGATGGTGCTTCTGCTTTGCCTTCTTTAATTGCTGTTGAGCCTCTACGATTGCCTTCTCGATCTGCTCGACTTCGTTCGCAGATGGTTGGGAGTAGGTCTGGCGCGCCCGCTGGGAGAGAGCATTGCGTCTTCCGGCATAATCCTCGACTCTCCGGCAGAATTCGGCCCACTTCTCACGAAAGAAATCATCAACGTGCCTGTGGACTTCGATGAGGATTTCCTGGCGGGTCATCGGATTCCGCTCCTGGAAAAAAGAAACCGCGCCCGGGTGCAGTGTGTGAAGACGGCGGCCCGGACGCGGCTCAAGGCGATGGGATACAACTGCATGTACGGTGCCGTCTTCACGTGCTCATTCTATCCCGCGTGTCCCGGCCGTCAAGTCCGAGGCGGAGCCGGCCGGGTCCCTTTTTCTGGGGGCGAAAAACTCCATAGTGGACTTTCCGCCACTTTGACGGAAAGTGAGATCTGTCCTGGCGCTCCGGTTCTTTTTTAGGCGCCGGAAAACCCCCCTTCACCCTCTTTTAGGGCCTGACAAAACTCACAGGCATGCACAGGGACGGGCGCACTGTTCCGCATTGATAGCAATGCGTTGCAGTAGCCTCGCGGTCCTGTTCCTGCTGGCCTTGGGTCCGCCCCTTTTTAAGGACCCAAAAAACTCGAAGGCTGTTTTTTCTGGAGGCGGGAAACTCAGCAAGCGTACAGGCTGGCGAGGCCGCTTTGCATACCGGTTCTCCCGCGACACAACGGAGGAAATCCCGCTTTCTGAGGCGATCTTCGCGCGGTTCTTCATGGCATGAGTGCATGGTACAGGGCCGGTCAGCCCTTTTTTTAAGTGGCAACATCGCACACGCGCAGTGGCTTTCAGAATCCCCGTCTTCGCCGGCGTTTGGCTGCCCATTCGTAGACCCAATCGGGACAGCGTTTCACGTACCAGCCTTCCGCCCGACACCACCGCTGCAAGGTCATTCGTGGTATTTGCAGGACTCGGGCCGTGGCTCGGACCCCGAGATCATCGATCAGTCGCAGCGCGTATCGCTTTTGTTGGTCAGAGTACCAGCGGCCGCTGCCCAGCCCTCGGAACTCCCAGCGCATCTCCTCGTAGACCTGCTGCTGTGCCTGGATGATTGCCAGCCTTGCCCCAAGTCTGCTCATCGCTTTATTCCCTGCGTGTGCACGAGCGTCATTATTACCGCTCGGATATGTCCAGGCAACTCCGGCCAAGCCACTGTGATCTCCGCCAAGTCGGTGTCATTCGTTCTGGCGCAGATAACTGTCTGTAGCTCGTGATGTTCCTCCAACTCCCGAGGCAGGTCAACAAGGATGACGTCTTCTGACCAGTTTTGAATGCCCATCTTCGAGCTCGCGTCTTACTGTAAAAGAAGTAGGGCTTCTAACCTTACCGTGTTGTCGGTCAAAATCAACAATTACGATCAGCGAAAACGAGAAAATAGCGTGATTCATCGAAACACGCGGTTGCCGCCGGTTGTGCAGTCAGATCGTGGAGCCCGACCACCCGATGTCGGCCAGACACAGGGAGCAGCCCGGTTTCCCGACCATCTAATAGACAAGATCGGAGTCGTCTTCATCCAAGTCTTCTTCGTTCGTCGGGATAGCTCCGTGGGCTCGCACGATATGTCTTGCCGCGGCCGCGAGATCCGTGGATTCAAACGGACATTCAGAGCAGACCCAACAGCCCGCACGATAGACAGGCAGAGACCGCCGGTCATCGATCAGTTGGCGAAAGAGCGACAGCTCCTTGCGGCTCAAGAAAGCGTAGCCCATCGGATGCTTGGATGAGAGACTCCGAATATCTATCTGTGGGTCAACATAGGTATGGGGATCGGTCATGATTCAGCACCTCCTCCAAACCGAAACGAATCAACCAGCCGTAGAGAGGATAGCCGCTGATCGAGCAAACCCTGCTCGCGACGACCTGCGCTGTTCTTTGTGAGACCAAACAGCCTTCTTCGTTGCTCCGTCGCTTCTGTCGGCCAGAACCGTCCCGCTGATCACGGGGTGCAACTGCAAGCAGATGACCCAGTTCCCTTGTTTGATCGGTACAGCAACGGCTGGCCAGCTACCAAGCGTTGGCATTCGGTGGGCAAAACGTGGGAAAGTAGCGCGTTCACCCCGATCCTCCTTGCATCTGGCTACAGCCTACCTAATGATATGCGGATGTCAAGGGTAATTTAGACCATGATATCGCGTATTTCTACGAGATGGAGGATCTCTGAGGGTGCCTGGCGAGCGAGTTTGGACACTGAATCCTGGCGGGTCACAGATTGGTTGGGACAGCGGCCGCCCTTCACGAGCGACGGAGCCGTGGCCGAGGCTGGGGGTTCGGACTGATGAACTGGCAGGAGCCGGGGCTGGGGATTCGCCTACTCCTTTGCCCCGTGCTTGCGCAGCAGGTCGGCGATGGAGATTGCGGCTCAGGACACAAGCGACGGAAGCCAATTGGGTGTCGCTCCTAAATAGGATTTCCTCGCGTCTGAGTCTGCTGTTCTCTACGCTTCTGGCGGCCCTTTTTCGACCCCGTTAAGCGTGGTTTTCGAGCCGGTGTGCGGCTGGAGTGAAAGGGGGCGGGGCTGTGGCCTCTTGCGGTCACGAGCCCTCCCCGCTATCATAGCCGCTTTGTGGTCTGCTGGTCGGGCTTGCCGCGCAGATGGGCGGAGAGCGGGAGGCACAAGAGATGGCGACGATGCTGCGACGGACGAAGTACCGGGTCCCCGACGTTGCCCCGGAGCAGGTGCATGAGGTGCTCCAGGACGCGCTGGCGCCGATGGAAACCAGACCGGGCTTCCTCTCGCGCCTGCGGGAGAGACGGCCCCTCGACACGATCCTGGCGGCCCTCCAGAGGGACAAGGCCGCTGACGTGCCGGAGGCGCTGGGCATCCCAGAGAAGTGCTGGGTGGGAGAAACGCTGCCGTGGAAGGAAGGAGACGAGGGCTTCTTCGGCTGCTATGTGCGGCTGGACCCCGGCGGCGTGCATCTCCTGCTCACTTACTTCATCGAGGCCGCCGACAACCGCTCCGTGGAGATGGAACTGAAGTGGGAGCGGCACGGGGTGGCGGCGAGCCGGACGCACGCCCGGGACCTGTACGCCCGCGTCGGCGCGTGGCAGCGCCTCCTGGAGGACGCCCTCCGCCAAGCAGGATTCATCCCCCAGAAGCACTCGGCGCACTGACGCATCCGGCCCCGGTTCAGCGCCGGTGCAGCTTGTCGGCCAGACCGATGTACTTGGGATTCGTGCCGGCGGACTTGGCGCACACGGCGGTCGTCTCTCTCGCGTGACGGTCGGACTTCTCATCCGCAATTTGTTGCGGAACAGACGCCTGCTTTTTGCCCCTCGGTTTGCCGGGTGCTTGAGCCTTACGCTTTGCCGCGTCCTGCCGGATCGGTGCATATACATCAAGCAACTGTTGCCGCTTGGCGTCGGCGATGGCCGCCTGAGACGGGTTCAGGTGCCGGATATATCAGTTGCACCATGCCTCGATCTTGGTTCGTGCAATGTCGAAGGCCCTGGCTTTGGTCGTGTAGCCACTGCCGAACCATACCGAATCCAAGCGCCGATCATCGCTCTGCTGCGTCTGCCGGTGATCTACCAGTTCGGCTATTCCGTTGTATGCCGCCCAGAGTGTCCCCCGAACGCCTCCTTGGTTGTTGCCTTTGCCGTTGCCAAAGAAGTACTCCGCGCGAGCCCGGCTGACATCCACCCTCTTCTTGGCTTTCTCGTTTTCCGGGTCTTGAGGGTCAGGGAAAACAAGTTGCAGGTATTCCGGTAGCCTGCCATTTTTCATTTGGACCGCTACCATCGCCGTGAACGCCTTCTCAATGTCATCGAACCGCTTGTGAACAATCCCAAACAGCTTCTCCGCGTGGCGAAGACGCTCGTGCAAGTGTCGGGTGTGAGCAACGCGAATGGTCGGTCCCTGGCTCAGTGCCATTGTCAGCGTGTTTTCGCAGACCACGCGAATCGGCGTGAACTTGACCTGTACGGCGCTTGTGCCGTCATGGCTGTTCGATAGGAGAAGATACTTGTTGACGATGTCGTCGCCGGCCACGCGGATGTCATCCGGCAGCTTGGCCAGAATCCATATCCGCTCGCCACCGCCCAAGACGCCGGCCGTGTGATAGATCGCTGCACCTTCGCCGACGATGGGATCGAAGAACGCAAATGCCTCTTTGTTTTGCAGGAGCGTGTACTCGCTTCCCACAATTCCGAGCACGTCGTAATCGGTGCCGCTGGCCCACAAATCCGTGCGCACGATGCCAAACGTGTCTTTAACGGCCACTCTGTGGCCGGCCTGTTCGGCGTACAAGGGAACCTTCATTACCTCCCAATCCAGCTTGGCCGCCTTGATAGCCTCCTTTGCCGTAGCAGGTCCGTCCAGCTTCTGGCCAAGATGGTGCCAGGGCGGCTCATTGACGTAGAACAGGATGCTTGGCCGTTTCTGATTTCAATGTTGTGTGCCATGACATATCCTCCGATTCCCACCGTCTCATGGGCCAGCCGGCGGGGGCGGGTCGAATTCGACCGTGGCGCTCAAAGAAAAGCCGTGCTCTTCGAACTGCCGTTCGATTCGCACTTCCGGGATACCTGTAATCCAGGCAAAATGCCCGGCCAGCCCGTGAAGAGTTGGCGGGGACTTTACTCTTGAGCTGGATGGGCCGGCACTGACTATCCTGCCTCTGGCCTCGAACGAGCGAAGAACGAATTCCGCCAGGGTGCGAACATCGCCCGGCCAGAGAATCTGTATTGCTTCAAGCTGCGACAAATAGACCGTTTCTCTTCTATCCATAGGTTCACCTGCACTCAGTTGATGGGCCAGCCGCCGGAAGCGGCGATGAACCCGTCGATCCGGTCTTGAAGAGCGCTAACATGCGGCTTCATCATGTCATCCGCTGCACGCTATCATCCAAGCCCAACTCGCGGAGGGCGGCTTTTGCCTCTTCGATACGCTGGGGCAGGAGGCCGCCGTCGGGTGCGACCTCGAAGGTAATGGTCAGCTTCAACCCACCGGTGGTGGCGTACTTCGCCAGGACCTTCGTGTAAAAGTTCATCCATTTCTGGGCCGGCACCTCGCCCGACCACTTCAAGCCCTTGATCTCCCCGGCTGAGGGCCTCGGTCCCGGCGGCGGGGCCACGACCTGCTGCTTCGTGATAACCACCGTCGTTTGCGTCTGCACATCACCGACAGCAGCCTCGATCAGGAACTCGCCTTCCTCGCTGCCGGCCTTGAAGCCGCCTTTGTTGTCAGCGTCACCGCCTTTGACGCTCCATGTGACCTTGGGCACAGGCATCGGTCGGCCGTGCTGGTCCAGGCCCTTGACTTGGAAGGTCGTGTGCGTGCCAGGTTTCACCTGTGGTCGCTCCGGCTGAATCACCAAGGCCGTCAGCCTTGGTGGCTCAATATGCTTCTTGGCCTCGTCTGCCGTGATGATGAACATATCGTCCGAAATCTCGACATTCTCGGCCGACAGGCTGGACTCGAATACAAAGGGCTTGTACGTATCACCCTTCTTGCCGACGTACGCCAGGATGCCGCTGGATACGCCCCGTGCGATGGTGTCCTTCACAGAGTCCCCGTCGAGCAGCCGGGTAAACAGCGGGGATGCAAAGAAGGCATCACGCACCGATTTCGTACTCCACTCGGTAAAAGCCGGCCAGTTGCGCACCAGGAAGTTGGGGCTCGGATTCGGTTCGATGTCGCCATCCTGCCGCAAACGACCGACGATAAACTCGACCATGCTGTTGGCTTGGCTCGAATTGACCATACCGAGGTCCACCACTCGGACCTTGTTATCCTTGCCGAGCAAAGCTACGTTCTTGTACGTTCGCCAGACGCACTCTTTCAGGTCCCGCTGAGCCTTCTTCAGGTTTTGCGCGAGTTGGCCCTGCTGGGCCTCATCAAGCTTATCCTCGTCCTCATCCTTAATCACCTGCCAAGCCAAGAGTTTGCGGGCCTCGTCTCGCAATGATGCATCGTCGTCCGGAACGGCGAACATCAAGGCGCTCTTGAACGTCCTGCCCGAGTTGCCGTACTCCCGGATCATCCCCTCAATCATCTGCGGCGTCCTCCTGTCACCCATCGGGCAATCGGGCGGCAGAACGGCCAAGGTCAGCACGGGCCGGTCAGGGATTTGGTTGGACTTCTCCGGGAACGGGATGACCTCCACACCAGGCTGCTTCCCGAAGACCTTAAGGACCGCAGCACGAATCTCTTCCTCGATCTTCGCCGGCTGGATGTTCGCCCGCCGGTCGGCCAGCAGCTTGTTCAGGTTTGGCGCGAGACCGAAACGGTATTTGTTCCGTTCCACCCGCAGGAAGTAGCATGATTCCGCGAGAGCATCGAGCGCGGTTTCAACGTTGCCAATGTCCAACTCTGGCTCAGCCACTGCCAGCCGGATCTCCCCTACGGTCGCTTCCCCCTCTTTGGCCTGCCCGCCGTTGGACTCGAAGAAGATGACGGTGGCCACCTTCCGGTGCAGCCGGGCCTTCTTGATCGTATCAACGGCTTCAGCATCCATTCGGACGGCAAAGGACTCTTTCTTGCCGCAAACATCTGTCGTGACGGCCACCTCAAGCTTCTGCTCACCAAGCTGCTCGAACACCGCCTCGCGGAAAAGGGGGTCCTCCAGCGGAGCCGTCCCCAATCCAATCAGTGGGTCTTTGTGGGCACCCTTGTATCCGTCCTGATAGGCGCGGGATACCCACAGAGCCAACAACCGCAAGATGCCCCGTGTCTGCTGGAACCGGGGAAGAGCCTGCCACTTCCGCTCGAACACGGAAAGCACCATCGGATGGAATGGATACGTCGCCTCGATGGCCTCACGGGCGTTGTCCACAGGAAACCACTTTGGCAGTTGTTCACGGTGCTCAATGATCCAGTCGGCGTAATCGGCCGCAGCTTTTCGTGCGTCCGGCGGCAGACCAGCCCATTCAAACAGCCGCCGGCGGATAATTTCCGATGCCTCGGCCTCCGCAGACATGACTACCGCCTTCCCCAAGCGATCCAGCATCTTCTTGAATCGGTTGTAGTCACTCTGGTTCTCCTGCATGATCTCATACTCGGAGGCCGGGATGGATGCGACCAGTACAACGTTGTCCTCACCGCGAGCCGTCTCCGACAAGTTGTGCAGAAAATCATAGAACTGGGCCGAAAGACCGATCTTGCGACTGCGGCTGATATAGTTGAGCAACTCGTCCATGAGGATCAGACTCGGCCGGTCCTTTGGCAGCATCTTGCGGATCACGTCGCCCGCCGGTGCGGTCATCGTCCGCTCGTGCTCGGCCACGGCTGCGAAGGAGTCCTGCCTGCCCAACTGCCAGGCAATTTCGCCCCAGGGCGTCTTTCGCTGCGGCGTACCGTCTTCGCCGCCCCGGCCGGTGATCGAGTCGAACTCCGTCCCCACGAACGTCGCCACCGCCGCCTGCGGCACCTTGTCCACGCCGGCCTTGGCCATCAACTGGTCCACGCCGATCCATTTCTCTGCCTTGCGCCCGTTGTTGGCCAGATGGTACAGCATCGTCAGTGCGTGCGTTTTGCCGCCGCCGAACTGCGTGGCCAGGTTGAACACAGCCGAAGTCTCGGTCTTGATGCCGGACAACCGCCGCAGCACTTCGGCTCCCAGCCCCAGCAAATTCGTCGTCATATAGTTGCGGTCGAAAAACCGTTCGGGCTTCGTGTAAACGTCCGGGGCAGTCCCCTCGCGCACCTTGTCCAGGTGCACGGCAAATTCAGATGCGTCCAGCGGTCGGCCCTCACGAAGGTCCTCACGCGGCTCAACGACCTTGAACCACGGTTTCAATGCCATCAGAGAAGTCTCCTTATGCAACGCTGAACGTGCCTGTGTTCCGGTCCAGCCGCCACCATTTGAAAAAGCCGTAGGGAAATGTTCCGGCTTCACCGCGAGTCCCGACAATGACAAACGTCTCACCCTCAAGCCCAAGGCGAAAATCGATCTTCATGGACCCGATCACGTCGTCACGGAGTCTTCGCACCAGGGCCGAAGCGGCATCTTCCGTCTTTCGATAGCAGAAGACCACCCGCAGGCTCGTGCGGACACACAGCACCTTCCAAAGCGAGTATGCTACCTGATCGTCGTCCGCGCTGTTCTCGAGCTCAACAACGGCAAGCGGAAACTGCCACGCCGCCTCTCCGGGAGGGAACGCCATCGCGTCCATCGACAGGTACTCATTGCGATTGACCGGCAAAAGGTCAAGGCGATGGCTTTTGGCCGCTGCCCGCAAACCCACGTCAGAAAAGGCTTCTACTACGACATCCGTCATGGCCTCTGTCCATGTCTTGAGCCGTCCGCTGATAGCAGCCTCCCGTAGCACTACTGCTCGCTCGCTGTCCCGCAGCAAACGAAAGACCTCATCACGCCATCGTAGGTGAAGCTCTACTGCCATGGGACCCCAAATCTTTCTACTCTCTGACGCGTCATCCGCCCACCTCTTTCCGGCGATCCGGGCCAGGTAAAGGGCGAAGGACAATTGCTCGCGGCGGGCACTGAACTCGGACGTGCCGGTGGGTTGCCTTCGCGCAAATCCCCTCGCGGGGTGATGACTTCGTGGCACAGTCTGACGGATATAGTTGTCGCAAGCTATTTGACATACAGTTATAGGGCCAAGGAGACAAGCAACGCGGCAAGGAAGGCCGCGGCGAAGAACATGGGAAGGATCACAACAAGCTTCCGTGACCGAATGTAGTGCTCGACTGCTGGAAACTTGGCCATCTCTCCCCAATTCATCGCACCGTATGCACGTTTCCACTTCTCGTCCGCGTAGTTGTCTTTGTTTACATCCTTCAAATCCAACTCCAACGCCATTGCCTTATGGACGTAATTCTGTTGGATGCGTCTGTTTCGCGAGGAAAACGGGGCGAGTAGCACACTAAGAAAGAATCCCACGAGCGACATGACCACAAGTACAAATTTCCGGGGGCATGGGACTGGGCTGTCAGTACCGACGTAAACCGTTGCCCAAGCGAGCATAAGAATCGAGTTCGCCGTGAGGAAATCATAGATCCGTGCCCAAGTGACGTTCTCGGATGCAATAACCAGTTGAACAGCACTGGAGTAAAGCGTGTCGCGTTTGACGGGATCATCAGGCGTCAAAGACGGGGAGAGTGGCCTGGCCGCGTTGAGTTGCCCTGCGTAAGTGTCTTTAGTCTCCGTCGGTTCTTCCATCTCTTTCATCCATTGCGTACAGAGCAGGAACAAAGCAAGAAGCCCCGTCGGAGCAGATATTGGGAGGGTCCAACTTCGGGTCATCTGGAAAAACGACAAGACAATTCCGGCGATGAAGATCAGGACGAGAAAGCTCATGAACGGTCGCCTGCGTGCGAACGAGGCCAGCTTTTTGACACGTGAAACCAAGTTAGAATAGTTGACAAACATATCAGAGCCCCAATCCTTTCTTACGTCCCAGGACGCCGTCTACCCAGCGTTTCTCGTCGGTGCCGGGTGGGTATAGAGCCGAGAGGGCCTGGGCAAGTCGCCAGAAACGCTGGTCCCGGCCGATGCCGTCATCGACTAAGAACCGCCGCAGGGCTTCGCTCCGGCCGGCGGCGAACAGGATCATCGCCTGATGCACGCGGTCCAGGCCCGTGTTGCCGGCCTTGGAGACGCTCTTATCGCCCCAGCCGCCGCTCTCGGCCTCAGCGGCATCCAACTCGGCCTCAAAGGCCAGTTTCATCTGCTTGTCTTTCTTCTTTCGCCCGCCGGACGGGGCACTCGCTTGGTCCTTGCCGAATAGAATCCCGGTCCGCTCGGATACCGAGAGCAACCGGGCCGTGTCGCCTTTGACCTCTACGACGCCCGCCAGCTTCTCTAAGTGCGCCCCCAGACCCTGGGCGATTTTGCGGGCGGCGTCGTATTCCAGGGCGTAGCCCGCAACAGCTTTCTTTTTGCCCGCGCCGCTTTCTTCTTCGTCGGCCTCCTCTTCTTCGCCCGCATCGTTTGTAGCTTTGCCATTACCGTTGCCGGGATGCAGGGTCCACAGCCACATGGCCGTCAGCCGGGCGTCTTCCTCAAAGCCGGTAGCATCCGCGCCGGCGAAGATCATGGTGAGGGCTTCCTTGGCGACTGCGGCCCAGACTTGCTCCAGGTATTCCCTAAGCGTGACAGCCTCGCCGCTGGCTTTCTCCACGCGGGAATAACGAGAGAAGATTTCCAAGGCCGGGCCAAGGCAGGCAAAGATGGCGTCCGCGCCCACAACACCTTCATCAGCCAGACGCGGCATCCATTCATGGATACGCCGGGGCAACTCGCCCAGCACGTCCCGCCAATCGCCGATTTCATCCGTGCCGACCGAACCGTCCGGGTTCTCGCGAGGTCGGCACACGAGATGGACTGAGGACATCAGACGAGCCTGCCCGATGCCTGCAACCTTGTTTGCCATCTCGGTGTCAATGGGCCATGAGCCAGTGATAATCCACCCGCCGTCCATGAGTGCCTGAAGAAGTGATTCCCAGCCTGACGTGGACTTGTGCGCAAAAACCACGACTCCGACTCCATTCGGACGCAAGACACGCCTCCCCTCGCTAAGAGCAATGGTCATGCGCTTCAGGTAAAAGGATTCGTCCTTGACACCAACGCTCTCAACCGGTGTCGGTTCGACGATTATTTCGTCGGCTTTGGGCGTCGTTGGCAGCTTCCACTGGTCAGCTATGCTGTCGCCCAAGGCACGCCTAAGCCAGACGTAGAAGAAATCGCTCAAGTCGGCATAACAAATCATGTCGAAATATGGAGGGTCTGTGACAAATGCATTCGCTGAATCATCGGGAAGCGGATGCATACTCGCTGATGCCTGCGCCGCAGTGCCGACACTCGCCACATTTCCTGCCTCTCGTTCAAGCACGCTCAGCAGCCATCCCAGGCACTGTTCCCAGCCTCCAGACCTTTCACTGTTCGGATCTCCTTCGCCGAAGTCCCAAACCATCGGTAGGGCCTGCCGTGCGAATGTGTTATTGATGCCGCTCATCGTGGGACTCGGGTCGTATCTGCAAAGCGATGAGCAACGGTCCGCAACTCTGTCCACAGCCAGAGCAAGACAAACCTTTGTTGCCTCAACGAGGGTCCGATCTTTTTCAGATCCAAGTTTTCTACCGACCTCCTTTACTAATCCAATAAACGTTGAAAGCGCGAGAGCTTGCCGCGAGGTGAAGAGGTCCCCCCATGTGGTCATCCCGTAAAGCGGAAGCCTGTTAACCGAATGCGGCAGAGGATTCACCGGCTCGTCAGGAACCAGACTCAGCATCCCCCGGTGGGCGAGCTTGCGCTCTTCAAGCAGCTTTTGGACTTTTCTAACAGCCTCCCGGTCACGCTGTGTCGATAGGCGGAATCTTCGGCCTTGTTGGCCGGGTGTATGAGTGACTACGCAGGCCATTTTGGCAGCAAGCGTCCCGCCTTTGCGTTCCTTCATTTGCCTGCGCATGGAGGCTGCGGGAGTAGTATACCCACAGACTGGGCAGAGGGCAGAACTTCGTCTCACAGTCCCTTCGGGAACCTCTGAGTTCTTGGCCTTCTCGATGATCTCGAACTCCACCGTCTTCAGCTTGGGATGCGGAACCAAACGGAGAGCAATAGAATCCTTGTGTCTCTTGGCCAGCCATAGGGACTTGATGAGCGGCACTTCCGCGCCGCAGCCGGGGCCTTCACACTTGATGGTGCGTGCCCAAAGATAGGCGATGGGTGTCGCACCGTCGGGGTCTTTGGGGTAGAACTCGGCGAGTTCCTTCTCGGCCTCCTGCTTGATCCACTGGCCCCACTTGCGAACTTCATCGGCAAGACGTTGTCCATACTTGGGGATGTATTCAAGCACGACCTTGTTGAGCAGAACGGCCACGGGATTGAGGTCGCTGGCAAAGGCATCCGCCCCGACGCGCAGGGCCTCCAGCGGAATCGAGCCGCCGCCAGCGAACGGGTCCACGATCAGTGGGCGAGTGCCCGGAGCGCCACCTAAAGCCTCATGGGCAGCCTGGGTCAGATTACGTGCTGTCTGGAGGAATGTCTTGTTGATGGATGACTCCCAGGCAGCGAAGTCGGCGATGAAATCGAGGAGCAGTCCCCGGAGCGTCTCCAAATCCGTCAACGGCCCCACTTTCCGGGTTCCATCCGGCTCCTTGAGCGGCAGCGTTTTGAGGTCCAGCGGTCGCGTAAGATTGGTGAGCGCGCCGTAGCGCTCCCAGGCTTCGTCGTCGCAGATTCCGGCGATCTCCTCACTACCTACGGCCGCCTTGGCAAACGCGCGCATCTCCCGCTCCGCCACCTGCCGGAAGCTCTCCGGGCACAACTCATCCGCCGGGTCCGGCCACAGGGCCGCACAGATCACTGCCCGGCACGCTGCCAGTGGCCGTCTGGCCCACCAAATATGCAGCGTGGAGATATGCCCATGCCGGATAGATTTCTCCCGCCGCGCATGCGCCGAAATCCGCCGAATCGGCAAATCCACCTCAATCAGTCGCTTTGGGTAGGTCAGTTGCACAGTCTTCCTTTCGTCGTTGTGGCCTTTCCTGTCACGGTGATTTCCGCAACAAACTCCATAGGTGGAAAACCATCCGCCAAGACTTGATAGCGCGCTCGGTATACCCCAACTCCTTTAATCACAGTAAATCGGCCGATCAGCACGGAACTCTCGTCGCATTTTTCGTCTTTGCCCGAGGCAGATCGAATCGTACCGAACCGCACTGCAAATGCTTCAAATTCGCTGGACTCTCCGGGGAGCAATTCCATCTCTCTCGGTTCCCTAATCCGTCCCAGATAGGTGATGAGGGGCCAATACAGTGCCGCTCGCATGTGTGACTCCAGTTCAATCTCTTTGCCCCGATCATCCAAGACCTCAACCAACTGCGCTACTGTGTGCCTTGCTGGAAAATCGGACCGGGCGTTGGTAACGCGTGCAAGCCACGTATATTGCTCACACGGTGGGTATGGGTTCTGCTCAGGAGACTTGCATCGAAAGAAGGCAGCAACCACAAAATGACGTGAGTAACTGGGATACCACTTCCTTTCGCGAACCAATTTCCGAACAAACTGGACCACCTCGGCGGGCCGTGAAAATTCCGTCGCATTACTGAGCATGTACTTGGCCAGCCCGCTGAGTTCGGTTCCTTTCTGTCTAAGGAATATTGTGTTCTGAAAATCGAGAGCGTACGCGATGGCGAGTTCTTGGTGCGTGAAGAGAGACCCACGAAAGACAGAGCCGTTGTCTTGGTCCTTCCCGACCACCTCACGACAGAAGTCGATGAACAGGTAGTAGTCAGAGGATTTAAGCTGGTTAACGATCCCAGAGTTCACGTCTTCGATGCTCTGGGCCTGAATGGCGACGTAGGGGGCAAAGCCCTGCTGACTCAGGTGGGCCGCTATGGCCTGAGCAACGCCACGTTCTTCTTCGGAGGCTTGTCCACAACTAATGAAGACCTTGCCAGACATTTCCGATTTTCCCCTTTTGTCTAATCCGGGTTCTGCACAACTCGTCCCCGTTTGCCAAGCTTCGAAACGTGCTTGTGCCGGATAGGTAGGTCAATCTCGATCACTCGTTTCGAGTATCGCTGTTCCATTGTGTGCTGCTCTTAACAGAAGAGTCTCTTGATTAGCGATACACCAAGCGGGAGAACTCTGTATTTCGTTTCTTGCTGTCTCGCAGCATCCTTGTCCATACCTTCGGGTAGAAGCAGGACTCCCGTATGCCTGGAAACACTCACTATTAACCCCCTTGACTCCAGCCTCGTAAGATTGCAGGTCACCTGCCACACTTTCTCACTTCTATCGCCCGCTAAGCCCAATTCCTGCAAGCGCAAGTCCTTAATGGCCATTTCAGACCTGTCTCTGAAGAGCGCCAGGACCTGAAGGTCCTGATCCGACAACGTGTCCAGACTATCAATAAGAGCAGCCATCTCCTCATACGACGATTCACCTGCGGCGATGGTCAGCTTCGCCAGCAAATGAGCATACGTTCTGCGCTTGGACTCTTCAAACTCCTTCCTGACCTTCTCCACCGTAATCTCCAGAAGCTCTGGGAATCCCGACGGTGGCTTTAGTGAATCCCCGAGAGCCTCTACGTCCTCGCGCAGGTCATCAAATTCATGCTGTAGATTTGCCAGGAGTTCATTGATCCGTGCCACGGTGCGCTGAGTCTCATACTCATTCCAGGCTTGCCCCAACGAAGCCAGGTACGGGATAGAGGCCGCTATGGACCGAAGACCTCCGGCGATGATTGGATAGTACGTTTTCATGATCTCATCAGCCATCAATCCCCCTTTGCTGCCAAGAGGCTGGTACTGTCACATGTGTATTGTTCCACGTCGCACAGGGACCGGAGGCCACTCGACAGGCAAGCCCAGTCCAATTGGTCGTTCCACATAATTCACAGTCGAGTCTTTCCCTTCCGTTTCATTTCCATCAAGCAGCGAATGCCCCTGTAAAAGCATTCCTTCCTGTAGGCCAACTCCCAGTCCTCCAGCATGGCGATGTCGGTAACCTTGCCAGACTGCAACGCTTTGGCGGCAGCTTTCTCGCGATTCTTGCGAGCGTTCTGAGCCCGCTCAATCCACATTGGGGGGACATTCCCGCCCTCGTTGGCCATAAGGATGTAGGCCCGCAGGACGCTTCCACCCGTTATCTCAAAGAGTTTTGCTTCTCGTGGCATATATTGCTCCTTAACTGATTTCAATGATCCGGGACGGCCCGTACAGTGGCGCGGTATGCAATGCAAAATCCATATCCCTGCGATTCCGTCGGAAGACCTCTGTGATAGCGGCTCGGGCCAGCATCTTGTCGTTACGCTGCGGGCTGAGATGTCCCAGCATGATAGCCTGCGGCGGCCGCCGTGCCCACCAAATATGCAGCGTGGAGATATGCCGGATGGATTTCTCCCGCCGCGCATGCGCCGAAATCCACTTGATAGGCAGATCAACCTCGATCAGTCGTTTCGGGTAATTCACTGTCATACGCTAACCGGCACCTTTTAGAATCTCTCGGATGCCTATGAAAATTGAACGCTTCTGTACAGCCAAGTCCTTCTTACGGCGGATCAAATCAGGCAACTCGATGGTCTGGTCAAGTACGCCCATCAAGTCCTGCCCGTCCATGCAGACGATGCGGGGGCGGTTACCTTGGACATATCCGGCCAGCGCCTCTTGGCTGAAACCGTTCAGCGAAATGAACAGACCAAGGGTATTATCGAGACTGGAACCCACCGCACCATCCAAGTCACGAAGATCGTTTAGGATCGCGGGTTTGGCTTGCCATTTGGCCTCAAGCAAATAATGGTCACGGTCGAGGACGAACGCGCCGTCGATCTGCTCGCCCGTTCTCCTAAACGGTCCACGAGGTTGAAGGTCAAACAGAAGGAACAGGTCATAAAGAATCTCCTCCAGTGCGTATCCTCGCTGTTGTAGGTTCGAGCCTACATGATATCCCAGGAAGCGCTCCTTGATCTCTCCAATCTTGCGTCGGAAGTCCGCTCCACCTCTTGCCAACAACTGCTCTCCAAGCCGGGCTTGGCGATCCTCCTCCTTCTGCTGCTGTGTGGCATCATGGTTCTTGACCAAGAGGCGTAGATGCTCCAGGGAACGTTCGGCCTCACGGCAGCGTTTTTCAGCGTCGGCCAACCACATCAGATGCTTCCCGTCTGTGTACCGGAGCGTTTCTTGAATAATCTGACGGAGAGGCCCCAAACCATCGTCGTCCAGGTTCAAGGCATCGATCACTGGAGCCACAATGTTGATCTTGTAAGCAGACCAGTCCTGGGCAGCGATGAGGGTGGGTGCGACCCCACACCTCTCGAACAACGATCTTACGTCCTTCTTTCTCCAAAAGACGTTGATCACGGCGTCCTTCAGCGCGGTCATGATGTTGTCAGGGAAATTTGTCATGTGTCGCTTGCGCCAAGAATATCGATTGGTCCCACGGCATAGTGCTCGACCTTTACGATAGGCTTCCAGCCGAGGCGACCCGGATTGCGGACGGGGTGGACCTCGGGTTCGGCCGTGCAGTTGTAGACCACATAGAGCCAATAGTCATTCTTGAGCCGCTCGGCGGTCTTGTATTCGTTGGTGGTGAGGGCGACCTCGCCGACGCCGGCACGGCCCTTGACCTCGATGAACCGCACATCGATGGCCGTTTGCGGGTCCTCGGGATGTGGTTTGCGGGAGATCAGGTCGAAGCCACGGTTCTGGGCCTCGACGCTCTCAACGCGGCGGCCCTGGGCCTCCTCGTAAGCGATAGCGGCTTGGACGGCAATGCGCTCAGTCTCTTCGTCACGGACCATCGGCTGGACGGGCTGGTCCGGTCCGGGTGCGGCACGACCCAAGCACTGCCGATGCGCTGGATGTCGCCGATAGCGCACTGGCACTCGTGCTCCAGGTCAGCCAGACGGCGCTCCCGGCGGGAATTGAGTTCCTCCAATCGGTCCTCACACTGCTTGAGGCTGGCAGCCAGCCACGGCGGGGTCCCGCCGGCCTTCTCCTGCTGCTCCATAAGGCCGGCGTAGGTAAGGTTCTGGCGGTGGATCAGCTCATTGAGGCTGATCTCGATGTGCCGGCGGATGGTTTGTGCCTCCCGACACCGCTGAGCGGCAATTTCGTCCAGAAAGGCGTTGAGGCATTGCTCGACGAGGGTGTGCTCGCGCTGGTCCTCGGAAGGCAGGCCATCGACCGTCGGCGCCGCCGTGCCCTTGGGGGCCATCGACAAGTCCAGGAAGATCGTTGGCTGCTTGACGGCCATGCGACCATCGGTAAATGACTGGACGACGAACAGGCGGCGGTGCAACTCGTTGCCGAGGCCGTCCTTGATAGAGGCTGAGAAGACATCCAGATAGTATGGCTCGCTGCTGTGCAGGTCGAAGAAGACCGCTCCCCGCATCAGATCTTCGCGGGCCTGCTCCCAAAGCATCTGCCGGACGGTCTCAAAGAGCGGGTGGCCCGGCGTGACCCATTCGCAGGTCGGCTCTTTGGCGAGAATGGCCTTATCAAAGACGATCTGCTTGTACTCCTTGCCGAGCTTGCCAAACCGGGGTTCAATCTTATCGCCCACGGGCCACAGGTGACGCGGGATGCGACCGACGCGGTAAACGTGACTGCCGGCGGCCGACTCCTTCGGCAGAAGGCCAATGACGGGACCGGCGTGCGTAAAGAAATCCTCGATGACCTCGGGGACGAGCCGGCGTTCCTTGGCCTCCGCCGACTTGCCGATGATGGCCGAAAGGTTCAGTTCCTTCTTGGCTAAGCCCTCCAGCGTACAATCGGTAATCCGCCGGAAGCGGTCCGTGTCCACCTCTTCAACGATCCGGCTCTTGATGCTCTCTTCCGTCAGGTTGTGCAGGTACATGTCCCGGATCATCTTCTCAAGCTGGTTGGCCGGGAACACATCACCCAGAACGTTGAACACCTTGCCGGTGCGGTTGGGGTCGAGGTCCTCTTCGATTTGCTTGATGCGCTCGAAGAGCTTTTCCATCACCCGGCCTTCGCGGGTGTTCGAGGCCACGAAGTTGAAGATGAGGCAGTCTTTCTCCTGCCCGTAGCGATGAATCCGGCCCATCCGCTGCTCCAGGCGGACCGGGTTCCACGGGATGTCGTAGTTGATCATGAGCCAGCAGAATTGCAGGTTGATGCCTTCGCCGGCGGCCTCCGTTGCCACGAGCACCTGCGCACCATCGCGGTCGTGGAATATCCGCTCGGCATACAGGCGGGTCCCTGGCATATCGCGGTCCCCAATCTTCATACTGCCGTGGATTTGCGTGACGTTCAGGCCCCACTGTGTGAGCTTATCGACCAGATAATCCAGCGTGTCCTTGTGCTCAGTGAAGATCAGCAGTTTTGTCGATGGGTCCTTGAAGACGCCCTGGTCGGAGATCAAGCCACGCAGCTTGACCAGCTTCGTCTCGACCTCTCGCTTCTCCAGGATGCGGGCCTGGTCAATCAATCGGGTCAGTTGAAGAATCTCCTCGCGCAGGGCGGCAGGGTCTACAGAGGCCACAACCTCTTCGAGTTGCGACAGGATTTCCTGTTGCTCCTCGTCGGGCAACTCGTCGAAATCATCCGGGAGCTTCTTGGCAATCTGTTCCTGGCGATAGGACTGCGGGTCTTCGAGGATGCGTTGGCGCTTCTCCCGCATCCGCTCCAGGCTTCGCCGGGCGGCATAGATGCTCGACGCGAGACGGCGTTGCAGCATGGCCATCATAAAGCCGATAGCGCGCCCGGCGGTGGCATCGGCGGCTTGGGCCTTAATCGACTGATCCTCGACATAGCGGGTCAAGGCGTCGTAGAAATCCCATTCGTCGCTGTCGATCTGGAATGGGACGGTCTGCACGTTGCGTTTGGTGAACAGTTTCTTGATCTGGCCGGTATCCGGGTCCGGAAACGTGACCAGTGCTTCCTTGGTGCGCCGCAGGTAGAACGGGGCCGAGTTGCGCTGCATCGCCTCTTCCAGGCTCTTCACGTCGGCGTAGACATCCGCATCCAAGAGCCGCAGGAAAAGGCAGAAGTGGTCCGGGTCGCCCTTGTGGGGCGTGGCCGTCATGAGCAGGTAGTGGTCGGTCATCGCGGAGAGGGACTCGCCAAGCTTGTAGGCGAGCGTCTTGTGGTCGGAACTGGAGGCACTCATCTTGTGGGCCTCGTCCACGATGATCAGGTCCCATGTGCTGCGAAGGAGGCTGTCACGGGCGTCCTCGATGCGGGATACCCACGATACCGACGTAATGACCTGGCTCTTCTCTTGCCAAGGGTTCGTGCCGTAGTTCGCCCGCAGCACATCGCCCCGAACGATCTCGAAGGTCTCCCGGAACTTGTCTTTGAGTTCCCGCTGCCATTGGAAAGAGAGGTTGGCCGGCGTGATGATCAACGTCCGCTTGATAAGGCCGCGAATCTTCAACTCCTTGATGAGCAGGCCAGCCATGATGGTCTTGCCGGCGCCGGGGTCATCGGCCAGCAGGAATCGAATCCGGGGCAGCTTGATGAAGTAGTCGTAGACCGCCTCAAGCTGATGTGGCAGCGGGTCCACGCGGGCGATGGACAGGGAGAAATACGGGTCGTACTCATAGGCCAGTGCGAGCCGCAGGGCCTCGATCCCGAGCCGAAAACTCAGCGGGCTGCCGTCAAATGGTGGCCTATCGGAACTGACCTGCAACGTGGCGAATTGCTCGGCGTTGAGGACCGGCTCATAGACATGGCCGGAATCCAGCCCCTTGCCGATGAGCTTCACCGACTGCCCCAGCGCCGTACACAGAATCACCTGCACCGGCTCCGGAAACAGAGTGCCCCGCACGATAGAACCCGCCTTTGGCATATCATCCGGCATTGACGTTGCTCCTCAGTCTCGCTAACTGATTCACCGGGACATGATTCCGGCATGGATCTGGCCAAAGGTCCTCCAACGGCCGGAACATGGCGACACCCAGCTTGCTGGCAGCCATGTTTCCTCTCCGGGGATTGGGCAGGAGCCGTCGCGGCGCATTGACGACCGTGTTGTCCCCCCGATTATCAATGATGACCGGCAATTTCTCCGCCATGTCGCGGCCTCTCAACCCGGTAAATACTCGTGGACTCGCCTGAATGCTACCATCATACATCGGCATAAACAAGGGGATTCTGAAAGCCAAAACGGGCCGATCAGGGCCGACAACTGCCCGCTACCCGTATTTCAAGAAGGCGGTTTCCAAGCTCCCGCCCACGTGAAGGAAATCCGCCGCGATTCCTTTGCACGTCGCGACCATTGCCGGTAGAATAGGGGCATCTCGCAAATACGCCGTCCAGCTACGGGCCATTATCTCGCTTCCTCTCCCTCCATTGGCCCGGACGGCGAGCCGGGCGCCATTTCTCAAACCTCAAGGTGCTTCTCAAGGGTGTCGGCGCCCGGCGTCTGCGCCTATCGACTGCTCCATCTGGCGGCTCGCTGCCACCACGCCGGACTATCAGCCCGTGGCCGTCATGAGCGCCGACCCGGACTTCAAGCGCTACAAAGGCTTCACGCAACGCTGGTCCCAGGAAGTGGCGCAGCTTCGTCGGGGTGCCCACGCGCGTGATAACCGCTTCTATTACACCGGCATGGCCCAGTCGTTCCTGCTCGACCGCCTCGCACCCGACTGGAAGACAAAGGCTATGGCCCCCGGCGTCTTCCTCGACGACCTGCTCCGCCAAGCGCTTTCGAGCGCAGATTGACGACCACACTCCTGCAGGGTGGGCCGCGCCTGCCAGAAAGCACAAAAGAATGCCGGGTGAAGGATGGCAGTTGCGTTGGAGTCACGGCCGCCCGGGACGAGCGAGGGAGCCGGGGCCGAGGCTGGGGGTACGCTATTCCCTGGCCTCGTGCTGGCGGAGCAGGTCGGCGATTTCGGTGTCACGGACGCATTGGAGTCACGACCGCCATGACGAGCGACGGAGGCATGGCGGAGGCTGGAGATTACTCCTTAGCCGTGTGCTTTCGCAGCAGTCCTCCCGGGATCGAGCGAAGAGCCTGCCCTGGAGCAAAGTCAAATCTACCAGAGCGAGCATGAGATCGGGTGTTTCTTGCCTATGCTGGGCTGGGCAGTACGGGTCGAATTGCAGAGGATTTCCCTCGACTGGCCTGGGTTTTCCCGTTGACATGGCGGCGTTTGCCTGCGTACGATCCATATGCGCATATGCGATCGAGACACGGGATATGGCACGAAGGTTCTCATGGGCCAGAACGATGACCATATCGGGCAAGAGGATGAGGATCCCTCTCGGACCCTGGATGCTGTCAAACCTCTGTATGAGCTGGGCAGCCGCATCGGATGCTACAAGCTGCTGAGCGTGCTCGGAGAAGGCGGCTTCGGGATGGTCTACCTGGCGGAGCAGGAGCATCCCATCAAGCGGGTGGTGGCCCTGAAGGTGATCAAGCCGGGGATGGACACCAAGCAGGTGATAGCCCGCTTTGAGACAGAGCGGCAGGCCCTGGCGATGCTGGATCATCCGCACATTGCCCGTGTGTTCGATGCGGGAGCGACGGAAGCGGGCCGGCCGTACTTCGCGATGGAATACGTCAAGGGGATCCCGATCACGGAGTACTGCGACCGATGCAAGTTGAGCACACAAGAACGATTGCGGCTGTTCATCCCCCTGTGCCAGGCCATCCAGCACGCGCACCAGAAGGGAATTATCCACCGGGCGATCAAGCCGTCCAAAAGGTCGCCCGCAACGTCGACAAGCTCACGTAGGACGGTATGATGCACAGTTAGTACGGGGCACAATGGAGGCACTTGGATCTTGGTGAGGGGAGATCAGGACGGGGAGTTCTTCGACTCCCCTGTTGGCAGCCTCCAACGACCCAATGCAAGGGCATATCCAAGAAGGAGCCGTGACCTATGACAGCACCACAGACGAAACGCCAAGCCGATCCCGTCTCGCCGAATCCCGACCGCAGGACACTCCTTTGGCGCACCTTGACGACGGGAGCGCTGGCTTGTCTTGGCTGCCCTCTTCTCAAAGCCGGCGATCCCGCGAAAGAGAAGGCTGGCACGGCCACAGCCCCGCACAAGTTCCAGGCCAAATCGGACTTAAGCTACGCGGATGTCTTCAAGTTCGCCTACAGCCGGACTTTGATCCCGCTGATGAAGCAGTGGGGGGACGTGCTCGGAAAGGAGAAGATGGTTGCTCTCCTACGTGACTGTGAAGATCGGCTGACAGCGCAGGTCACGGCGGCTTGGGCGAATACTGTGCCCGAACGCGACCTCAAGACTCTGACGGAACAGTTCCGTGACCCCAACGGCTTCGTCGGACGTTGTCTGGTCTGCCAAATCGTTGAGGACTCGCCTGCGGCCTTCGAAGTCAAGGTCACCGAATGTTTGTGGGCGAAGACGTTCCGAGAGGCAGATGCCGCTGACATTGGCTACGCCTGCAGTTGCTACCCCGACTTCGCGCAGACGAAGGCTTTCAATCCGAGAATCAGGCTGACCCTGCCGCAGACTCTCATGCAGGGACATCCCTGCTGCAAAATCCGTTACGTGATGGAGGCATAGAGCACGCGGTCAGGAATCTGCGTTGTGGAGACCGTTGGATCTCCGTCGAAGGAGAACCATGACAAGAGTCAATCCTGCTGACCCAGTAAGGAGCAACGCCATGAAAAGACTGATCTCATTGATTGCAGTTGGCTGCTTGGCCGGGGCGGCCATTGCCCAGCAACCGAACCAGCCAACAGCGCCCTCGGTTACACAGGGGGGACCCGCAGGGCCGCTGGTCTCTGGGGTCGACCCGACTCTGCAAATCCGACCTGAGGCCATCCGTGCTCACCTCGCGTTCCTGGCGGATGACCTGCTTGAAGGGCGCGGCACGGGCTCGCGCGGACACAAGCTGGCGGTGAACTACATCCGCGCCCAGTGCGAGGCCTGCGGGCTACGCGGTGCCGCAGACGGTGGCGGATACTTCCAGAAGGTGCCGCTCGTCCGGACCGCCGTCGACGAGAAGGAGACGACGTTCGAACTGAAGGCGGGAGACGGCACAAAAAGTCTCGTGTATGGCATGGACTTCGCCATCCTGGATACACATCGGGACACGGAAGGGAGCGGCTCTGGCGAACTTGTCTTTGTCGGCTACGGAGTGACCGCCCCCGAACGGGGATACGACGACTACGCCGGGCTCGACGTGAAGGGAAAGATCGCTGTGATGTTGGCGTTCGAGGCGCCGCCTTCATTTCCCTCGGCGGTGCGAGCTTATTATGCCGCCCCGGCCGTTAAGCGTGCCAATGCCGTGGCGCACAACACCGTCGGCGTCCTGTACGTCCGTTCACCAGCCAGGGAGGCACAGTTCCCGTGGCCTTTTCTCCTCCGGGAATTGCGGATCGGCGGCAACTCGCTGCGCTGGCTCAACTCCGACGGTCGCCCCGGTGGGCTCGATGACACACTGAAGATCGTCGGGATGCTGAACCGTTCGGGTGTCGAAGCGCTTTTCGCCAACGAGAAATGCGGTTCGGACGAGGTATTCGCGGCCGCTGAGAAGGGTGTGCCGCCACAGTTCGGCCTGTCGAAGAGCGCCACAATCCGGTTCCGCAGCCGCCATGAGAGGGTCGAGAGCGATAACGTCGTTGCGACACTCGAAGGCTCCGACCCGGTCCTCAAGAACGAGTACGTGCTCTACTCCACGCATGTGGATCATCTCGGGATTGGCGATGCCGTCGATGGAGACTCGATCTACAACGGGGCCATGGACAATGCCGGAGGTTGTGCGGTGCTTCTGGAGGTCGCACGGTCCTCTGGCGCTCTGCGCGAGCGGCCCAGACGAAGTGTCGTTTTCTTATTTGTGACTGGTGAAGAGGCCGGGCTTCTCGGCTCCGACTACTTTGCCTGCCATCCCACGATCCCGGTGGGACAGATCGTTGCCAACATCAACTTCGATGGAGGCACGTCGCTCACGCCGCTCAGCGATGTGATTGCCTGGGGAGCGGAGCACTCATCGCTCCAGGCGGCGGTTCAGCACGCGGCCAGTCAGACCGGATTCACCGTGAGTCCCGACCCGTTCCCCGAAGAGAGCTTCTTCGTCCGAAGCGATCAGTTCTCTTTCGTGAAGAAGGGTATCCCCTCGATCTTCGTCGATGTTGGGGTCAAGAGCACGCAACCCGGAGTCGATGGGCTCGCACTGCTCAAACAATGCCTGGTCACCGTGTACCATTCGCCCAAGGATGATCTGACTCAACCCATTCAGTACGAGACCAGTGCGCAATTCGCCCGGTTCGTGTTTCGGCTCGGCCACGCGATTGCCATGGAGTCCGAGCGCCCCCGCTGGAATGATAACGACTTCTTCGGCGGCAAATTCGGCTCCGGCCGTCGCTGAGCGAGTCATTGGGACCCTGCGTTGTGGGAACGGCTGGATGTTCCCAAGGAGAGAACCATGAGAAGACTTCTTCTCACTACCGTGTTCGTAGTGCTCTGCGGTTATGGCGCGCGCACCGCGCTCGCGGAGAACGTGACCGTCATTCGCGCTGCCCGCCTTCTGGATGTGGAAGCGGGCCAACTGATTTCGCCCGCTGTAGTCGTGGTGAAGGGAGAGCGGATCGAGGGGGTCGGTGCTGCTGCCGTACCGCCGGAGGCGCGAACGGCGGACCTCGGCGACGTCACGATCCTGCCGGGCCTCATCGACGCTCACACCCATCTGACGCTGGACGTGGACAAAGACTGGCTGCTTCACGAAGTCACCGAAGGAGGGCCGGAGATGGCACTGCGCGGGGCGCGGAATGCCCGGCTCACTCTGGGCGCAGGCTTCACCACGGTCCGAGACCTTAGCTCGGCGTACTTTGCCGACACCGCCCTGGCGCACGCCATCGACGCCGGCTGGGTCGAGGGACCGAGGATGATCGCGTCCGGATACGCAATCGGTGTCACAGGCGGCCACGCCGACTACACAGGCTTTGCGCCAGGGATTCTCGAGGTCGGGCCAAAGCAGGGGATTGCTGACGGAGTCGACGGCATGCTCGAAGCGGTGCGATACCAGACAAAGCATGGGGCTCGGGTCATCAAGATATGCGCCACAGCGGGAGTCATATCGTTCGAAGCGTCCTACTCGAACCAGCAGCTCTCGGACGAGGAAATGCGAACGGTCGTCGAGGAGGCCAAGCGGCAGGGAGTCAAGGTCGCGGCCCATGCCCACGGCGCCGAGGGAATCCTTGCTGCGGTTCGGGCCGGGGTCTCGTCGGTCGAGCACGGCACCGGCGTCAGCGACGAGACGCTCGCCCTGATGGAGCAGAAAGGCATCTATCTGGTGCCTACCGCGTACGTGTCCAGCGGCGGTATCAGCCGGGAAGGGCTGACCCCTGAACAGCTCGCCAAGGCGAAGGCATTTGATGCGGCTGCACAAGAGAGCCATCGCCGCGCCTTCCGCAGCGGGGTGAAGATCGCGTTCGGGACCGATGCAGGCTGTTTCCCCCATGGCGAGAACGCAAAGGAGTTCGTCACCCTCGTCGAGTTGGGCATGCACCCCTTGGAGGCGATCCGGGCCGCGACCGTCAACGCCGCCGACCTTCTCGGGACACCCGACAGGGGCGTGGTCGCTCCCGGAAAACTGGCCGACATCATCGCCGTCCCCGGCAACCCGCTGGAAGATGTGAAGCGCCTGCAGCAAGTCTGTTTCGTGATGAAGGGCGGCGTAGTCATAAAGACGCCTGTGCCCTAAGGACTGAAGAATCGCCATCGCTGGAACGGCAAGGACTGGTTCGAAAGGAGCAACACCATGAAAACAGTAATCCCTCTGATCGCAGCCGGTTGGTTGGTCGGGGTAGCTTTCGCCCAGCAGCCGACGCCAACGGCGAACCCTCGCCCGGAAACGGTGCTCGCCAGACCAAGCGAACCCGCGACAGCGCCGGCGCCCGCCGCATACCCGGCCCTGCCCAGCGAAACGCCGAGCAAGTTCGAGCCGGTGACCGACAGCTTCGACTACATCAAGCGCGACGTGATGATCCCCATGCGTGACGGGGTGAAGCTGCACACCGTCATCCTTGTGCCAAAGGGCGTCAAGGGCGCTCCGATCCTCCTCACGCGCACGCCCTACAACGCTACCGAATCCACAAGCCAGGCCGAGAGCGCCCACCTCGGACGGATTCAGAGCGGCAACAACATCGCTACCGAAGTGATCGTCGAGGGCGGCTACATCCGCGTGGTTCAGGACATCCGCGGCAAGTACGGCTCCGAGGGCGACTATGTGATGACCCGCCCCCTGCATGGGCCGCAGAACCCGACGCCCGTCGATCACGCCACCGACACCTACGACACGATCGACTGGCTGGTGAAGAACGTCCCGGAGAGCAACGGCAAGGTCGGCATTCTCGGCATCTCCTATAGTGGCTTCCTGTCCTTGACGGCGCTCATTAATCCGCACCCGGCGCTCAAGGTGGCCGTGCCGATGAATCCTATGGTCGACGGCTGGATAGGGGACGACTGGTTCCACAACGGGGCCTTCCGCCAGCAGAACATGGCGTACATCTATGACCAGGAGGCGACCCGCACGTCGGAGGCCAAGTGGTGGACGAGCCACTTCGACGATTACGACATGTTCATGGAGGCGGGATCCGCGGGCGAGCTCGGGCGTCGCCACGGGCTCGAACAGCTCGGGTTCTGGAGGAAGATCCTCGAGCATCCGAGCTACGACGCCTTCTGGCGCGACCAGGCGGTGGACAAGGTGTTGGCGGCCCAGCCGCTGAAGGTGCCGGTGATGATCGTCCACAGCCTCTGGGACCAGGAGGATATCTACGGGGCCGTCGCCGTCTACAAGGCGATCAAGCCGAAGGACGTCGGCAACGACAAGGTGTTCCTGGTCATGGGTCCCTGGCACCACGGCCAGAAGATCGGGGATGGCAGCACGCTCGGCGCCTTGAGATTCAATAGCGATACAGCGCTCTACTTCCGCCGCGAGATCCTGCGTCCGTTCCTGGACCAGTATCTCAAGGACAGCGTGCCGAAGGCCGACGTGCCGCCCGTCATGGCGTTCGAGACCGGGACGAACGTCTGGCGGCGACTGCGCGCCTGGCCGCCCGGCGACACGAGTGAAAGCACGCTCCGACCGACGCCGCTTTACTTCACCGCTGGCCTGAAGCTGAGCTTTGCCCCGCCCAAGCCGGGCGATACAGCATTCGACGAATACATCTCTGATCCCGCTAAGCCCGTGCCCTTCCGGGCACGCCCCATCCAACCGATGGGCTATGAAAAAGGCCTGACCTGGTCTCAATGGCTCGTGGACGACCAGCGTGAGGCGTCCGGCCGTCCGGATGTCGTGGTATACGTCTCCGACGTGCTGACCGCGCCGCTCAAGATCAGCGGACAGCCGGTCGCCAATCTGCTCGCCTCCACCAGCGGCACCGACTCCGACTGGGTCATCAAGCTGATCGACGTCTATCCCGACGAGGTCGCGAGCCAGCCGGTCATGGGTGGCTATCAACTGATGATCTCGGCGGATATTTTCCGCGGTCGTTATCGCGAGCGCCTCGAGACGGCCAAGCCCATCGCGCCCAACGAGCCACTGCTCTATCGCTTCGCGCTTCCCACCGCGAATCACGTCTTCCTGTCGAGCCACCGGATCATGGTGCATGTCCAGTCGAGCTGGTTCCCGCTCTACGACCGCAACCCACAGACCTTCGTGCCGAACATCTTCTGGGCGCAAGCGGCGGATTACCAGAAGGCGGTCCAGCAGATCTACCACGCCCCGGACAAAGCGAGCTCTATTGAGCTGCCCATAGTCACGACGCGGGTTGACCCCTTGGCCGACCGCCCCATCGGCGGTCCGAGGTGAGCGACCTGGCGATGCCGGCGGATTCACTTATTCCTCCGCCCCGTGCCAGCAGGTCGGCGATGAGGAGTGGCCGCCCGGGACGAGCGACGGAGCCATGGCCGAGGAAGGCGGCCACTCTCCTACCACTGTGAGAACGTCAAGTTTTCATAAGCAGCCTTGGTGCAGCGATGGCACCCGCATGTTGCCTTTTCTTGACTTCCGCTGCCTCTCAAGTGGCGACATTCGCCCACCAATCACGGTTCAGCAGTAACCCCGTCGCGTCCAGAACTCGCGTCTCTTCCGGCGTTTCTCGGCCCACGAGTGGACCCACACTGGGCACCGCCGGACATACCTGCAATCAGCCCGACACCACCGTTGCAACGTGCGTCGTGGCATCCGAAGGACTCTGGCCGTAGCTCTTACCCCCAGATCGTCGACGAGCCGCAGCGCATGCTCCTTCTGCCGCTGAGAGTACCGGCCGCCGCTGCCCAATTCCCCGAACGTCTCGCGCATTTGCTCATAGACCTGCTGTTGGGCCTGAATGACTGCCAGTCTTTCTGCTGCCTTGCTCACTGTCTCTACTCCCTTGTTTTTGATGGCACCAGGGCCGATTTTCAGGAGATCGTGCCTCTTGGGACGTTTCAGGGGCCTTTGGGGCCTGATGTCCACAGATAACTGCCCGAAATCGAGGGGGTGGACCAATTCCACTAATTCCTTTCTGTGCCTTCGCAAACCGCAACGAAAACTGGCAATCCGGGTAATCTTCTTGCTTTTTCTGTGTCGGAAGTCTACAAGAGAAGGGGGACGGAAACGGACACGCCGTTGAGCGAAGTCGGGCAGAGACGTGGCCCCTGGAGAAAACCGAACAGGGAGGCACAAGAATGAAAATCGAATTCCCACTGACTGGCGATGTGCGGAGACTCTTTGAGTGGATAGCGAGACAAAGACAGCAAGGCGAGCTACGTGTCACGTTTGAGGAAGCCAAGAAAGCCTTGGGGGCGCCGAGCGACAGAGCACTCCATGACATCCTGAAGGCCCTTAAGACCTGTCGGAGCCTGGAACACTCCGTCATAAAGGAGATCCATCGTGGTGGCTCTACTCAGGAGGCCTGCTTTGTGATTGATGATTGTGCAGATACTGCATGGCATTGGTATCTCCGATGGGAGAAAAAGGAGGTTGCCCCGCTTGTCGTGGGAATTGGACCTGCGGCCGGGTGACAGCGGCTCGACTTTACGCGACGGCCTCCTTCATGTCAACGGCTTTGCCTAACGCGTTGATCAATAGCGGCATTTCT
>Ga0315279_10001711_pt1 | contig 35730 bp, 19 predicted proteins | sample YL17G06_20_MG_FD_203694 | JGI IMG/M metagenome (GOLD analysis project Ga0315279, IMG submission 203694) | Sediment microbial communities from Yellowstone Lake, YNP, Wyoming, USA - YL17G06_20 | ecosystem: Environmental > Aquatic > Freshwater > Lake > Sediment | place: USA: Wyoming | collected...
ATTGACCGGGGCTGAGATTGCCTGGCTTGCCGGCTACACCTCGGTGTTGTCGATACCGGCTGACCTGCGCCAGGACAACGTGATTAACTTCAAGGACTTTGCGGTATTGGCAGATTCTTGGCTTGAGGAGAAATTGTGGCCGTAATCGGATCGTTCATTGTTCACCGTTCATAGTTCATCGATGAACAACGAACAATCAACTATGCACTTAGGGGCCTATCCCGACGAGTCGGGATAGGCCCTTTTGCTACTTTACACTGCCGTGAGATTCGATACGGAAATTGAATCCATTCGCTGGCAACTCAGTAATCCCCTGCCCACTATTGCCTTATGCCAAGAAGCAGATGACTTTTTGCGAGAGGATGTCGCAGGTAATCTGCAACTGTTCGTTGTTGGTTTCATATACCCTGACGGTGTCGGCGTATTTACTGCTATCCGGCAAAAATTCAGCCAGCAGGTTGGGCATCTGCAAAAACCAATCTTGATTAAACATTACGTTCTGTTTTTGCGGGAAGATGGCAGCGTAAAAAATATTACTTTCAACCAGATCCCTAAAGAAATGCGTGCCAAAAGAAAGCTCAGGCATCAAATTACCGCCCTCGTAGGCAACTTCTACCAACACTGCTACATTGTTGATTTCAGCGAAAGCAACAGGTACTCCAAGGCTGGGGGTTGTTGTTCCCCACCTGCCAGGTCCAAGCAGCATTGTCGGAGTGGTTTCTCTATTAGGTATCTGCCTATTTAACCGACCTACGAGCCGAGCTACGTCATATTTCTGCGTAAGAGACATCTGCACATAAGTTACAGGATTAACATATATGATTCTTCTTATCGTCTGTGAGATGCTGCCCCCCATAGTATATCCACAAGATTCAAACAGAATCTTCTCCGCCTCAATTTTTTCAGGTATCGTCACTCTATCAGTTAGCCCTTTTGTCTGCAGTGGCCTGCATTGGACCAGGTTGATCTTAAGGTCATCGTTGGGTAAGAAGTTGGCAGTAAATTCTATGTCAACAGGGTATTGGTAATGACTTTCCAAGATTTTGAGCATCTTCTGCATGGTCTGACTGAAGTCGGTTTCGGACAGAAGTTTTTCAAACGTCAGAACCCAGATGTGTCTATTTTTCATGCCGAGCTCTTTCATCCTTTGTTCGGCCAGTCGGTCTGGACTTGCTATAAGGTCTAACCTGACGTTGACGTTTTCGAGCAGATTTGGCACCTCAACAGTTCTTAACATATTTTCGTTGGCATCGAGCAAATCAACGCTATGTTGCGAGAATTTCATAACATCTTCTATTTCGGAGTAAGGCCGCAATAACGGTCGGTCTAAAGCGACCATTTGAGGATAGTCATCTTCCACGCGTTCTACTGCTCTTGTGCCCAGGCCAAAAACCAGCCGCAACATACCGGCTTTTGGGTCAAGCTCAGGCTTCCAAACGAAAGCGTTGTAAGAGAAGCCGACGCCAGCAAGGTCAGGGAAAAAGTAATGGTTCTGATATGAGCCTGATACCCTCTGCACCAGCAAAGCCATTTGTTCGTTCTGCTGATCCAGGCCTCTCTCCCAGCGATACGTCAGCGCATTTTCGTCCATAGTGCTTGCATAGACTCTTCGAACAGCACTCTCAAATTCATTGTAACGCTGTTGCGGGTCGCCCTGATTCACGAGAAATATACTCTCATATTTACCAGCAAAGGCATTTCCAAAAGAATCTTCCAGCAGACTGCTGGAGCGTACAATGATCGGCGATTGCCCGAAATACTCTATCAATTGTTGGAAGCGTTCACGTATTTCATCGGGAAATTTCCCATGAAGCAGCTTCTCTTTCATTTCAGGGGCGACGCTGAAGTAACTATCTTTAGCTTTTTGCTTCATGAACAGATTCCACCAGCCGTTCTCAACTATGTAGCTGTAAAAAACGTCTGAGCCAACATAGAACGAGTCGTGAGGTTCTAATCGCTGCTCCCAATCAAGCGAGGTGTCCCTCGACAGAATTTTTCTGGCAAGAAGCATACCTGTGGCTTTGCCGCCAATGAAGCCACTTCCGATCAGCCTGTCTTTGATGTTGATCAAATCTCCGAGAGTGAAATTATCCTGCGCGAGTTCTGCAATTTTTTTCTCGCGGCCAATTATTATTCTACAGAGCTGCTTTTTGGTTTCTTTGACCTCTTGCGAATCCTCAGGTACCGACCGCAGACGTTCCGCTTTCATAAAAAGTCTATCCCAGTAATCTAATGCTCTGGCAGAACCCTTCAGGCCCCTCTCTGAAAAGTGCGAGAAGAGTTTAGCAGCATCCATACTGCTTATGATTGGAGAGAATTCTTCTGCCTGCTGTAAATGTGGCAGAAACATCGTCGGAGAGTAACGACCCCATACCTTCAATGGGTGAACATAGAAGTTGCCTTCGAAATTATAGACATCCAACAATAACTGCGTGGTTTCGCGAATACGGGCTATCGTCTTGAATGAGTGGTTGCTACGCAATAGTGCAAAGTATGCAACGGTGTCTAACTCGAAAAGGTAAGGGCAGGTAACTATAAAAAAATTGCCTATCATCAGATCCGTTGCCCAGGCACTGAGTAGATCGGACAGACAATCAAATACATAATAAGTCTCCGGGCCTTCGTGCGTAATTATGGCGTGAACTTGACTGGAGAAGTTTTCAAAGCCGCCGCTGGGATCGAGGTTGTAAATCCTGATATCAGAATCCGGTTGAACAACAGGTAGGTGGTCCGCAAATCTCATGTAGACAATCCTTCGGCCATCGCCCAAGCCCCTGGCCACAAAGGGTGTCACAAATCGTTTATAATCCTCTATGCGGTCGACCTGCCAGACAACGTTATCACCTTTGTTAAAACCAGAAAGAATCTCATCCAAACCTCTCAGACCCGTACTTGCCCAAGCTGCCATGAATCATCCTTTCTTCGTATAGTATTTCTTGTGATCGATTCCCAATTCCTTGACTTTGTATCTTATGATCCGAACTGTGGAACCCAGGTCCCGTGCCGCAGCAGCCAGATTGCCACCAGAGCGCTTGAGTGCATCCACAATTATGTCGCGCTCAAACAGGCTGACTCTGCCCCTTAGCGAACCTGTACCGATAGTATCAGACGCATCTGATGTCTGCAGTGTCGCTGGTAAATGATGAGCACGGATAACGCTGTCGGTGCTCAACAGCACAGCTCTTTCGATACAATTCTCAAGCTCCCGTACATTGCCCGGCCAATGATATGCTACCATCATATTGATTGCCGGCGTGCTGATTCGTCTGACATCTTTGCCCATCTTTTTCGAATACCGCTCGACGAAATAATCGGCTAATAAGAGTATGTCGTCTTTTCGCTCACGCAACGGCGGCAGGTAAATAGGAAAGACGTTTATTCGGTAGTAAAGGTCCTGTCGAAATAGTCCTTGCTCGACAGCCGTCTCCAGGTTGCGATTAGTAGCAGCTACAATTCTGGCGTCGGTCACTATCGTATGATTACTGCCTACACGCTCAAACTGGCGGTCCTGAAGAACCCTAAGAAGCTTGACCTGGGTTGCTGGTGCAAAATCTCCTATCTCATCAAGAAACAAGGTTCCACCATCTGCCTCTTCAAGCCGACCCTTGCGGCTCTGGATTGCACCGGTGAAAGCCCCTTTTTCATGGCCGAACAACTCACTTTCCAGAAGATTCTCATTCAAGGCAGCACAGTTGACCTTAACAAGAGAGCCTTCCGCTCTTCGGCTAGAATAATGAATTGCGCGAGCAACTAACTCCTTACCGGTGCCGGATTCGCCGCGAATAAGAACCGTTGTATCACTGCCGGCAACTTGGTAGATTTGCCTGTACACATCACGCATGGCGCTGGAGTTGCCCATAATATTTTCCGGCCTGAATCTATCCTCCAACTCGCTACGCAATCGCAGGTTTTCATCCTCCAGTTCTTGCCGGCGAAGAGCCTCCTCTCTTCTGGTTCTCACATCATTGGCAATCATACTCGCCACGATACTTAATGCCCGCATGTCTTCCTCGAGCGACACGTTCTTATCGTATGGCCGGTCAACTGAAATCGTCCCGATGATTTCTTGTCCAATCGAAATCGGCACACAGATAAAGCTAATCTCTTCTTTTGTAACGTTCCACCGCTGGAATCGATTAAGAAAGAGTGGTTCTTCCGATACTTTCGGCACGATCATTGCTTTGCCGGTCTGCATTACTCTGCCTGTTACACCTTCGCCCACCCGGTAACGGACCTTGCGGCTGCGTTCTTCTGGAAAGCTGTGCGCAACCTCGATCCTAATCTCATTGCCATCCGGTGCCAGAAGTGTTATAGTGCCTCTATTCAGACCAAGGTCCTTTTCAAGTATGTCCACCACATCAGCAAGAGCCTGTTTGCGGTAAGTACCAGCAGCCAGAATCTGGCTGATCGCGTAAAGGGTCTCCAACTCGCGTACATGCTGAGTTGGCTGCACCATAACATTCCGCAGATCGAGTTCACTATTGGCCATAATCCGTTACCCCTCGGTTTCGAGCCCCCCAAATATATACGACACCATTACATCCAAGTCAAACGAGTATTACAAATATGTAGTATAAGTCAAACCTAATGAGCAAAGCTTCTGGCGATAAGCACCTTAAAATAAAGAGATTATATAACACGGCAGACAACCTCATTCTATCGTGTCCGCCATTACAGATTTGTCCTTTCGCTCTGGCAAATACGACATAAATGTCACTACTCTGCTCTGTTGCGGTTTGAACCTTCTGCCATTTATCTTCTTATGAAACAAGCACTTATGGTTCCTGTTTGAATGAACATTTCAAGCTGGCACAGGATTTGCAATTCCTAAGATAGCAGTTTTTGGAGTCTGATTCGTAGCCAATCTTTCTTAGCCTGGACAAAAGAAAGGAGTTTTTGATTTGGTGTGCGATGCAGTGAAACGAAAGTAGGAGAATTTTGTGTGAAAAAGCTATTGATGTTGATTTTGGTTGCGTTGTGTCTGCCTGCCGCAAATGTTCTGGGCGAATCCGGTGCAGGACAATCACAGGAACACCCAATCGCTGCTGCCGCGGCGCCAAAGGTCGATACGGGCGATACGGCCTGGGTGCTGGTGAGTGCTGCGCTGGTAATGCTTATGACACCTGGGCTGGCCTTCTTCTATGGGGGACTTGTTCGCCGGAAGAATATGCTGTCGGTGCTCATGCAATGTCTTATGATTCTGTGCCTTGTGAGTTTGCAATGGGCGTTGTTCGGGTACAGTTTATCGTTTGGGCCAGACAAGAGTTCGCTTATCGGCGGGCTGGAATGGCTTGGGCTGAAAAGCGTGGGCATAGAGCCCAACACCGATTATGCTGCAACCATACCGCATCAAGCGTTTATGATGTTTCAAATGATGTTTGCTGTGATTACACCGGCATTGATTATTGGAGCGTTCGCTGAACGGATGAAATTCTCGGCGTTATGTCTTTTTGTGCTGTTGTGGGCGACGTTTGTATATGATCCTGTGGCGCACTGGGTATGGGGTGTGGGCGGCTTTTTGAGGCAATCCGGCGCTCTGGACTTTGCCGGTGGAACAGTGGTTCACATTAATGCCGGCATGACCGCTCTGGCTGCAGCAATGGTATTGGGCAGGCGGCAAGGATATCCGAATGGGATTTCTCCGCCGCATAACCTTCCGTTTGCGGTGTTAGGGGCAGCGCTATTGTGGTTTGGCTGGTTTGGCTTCAACGCCGGCAGTGCCCTCGGTGCAGGCGGTTTGGCAAGTAACGCATTTACGGTGACACATCTGTCGGCAGCAGCAGCCGGTGCGACATGGGCGTTGCTCGACTGGCTTAAGCACAAAAAACCGACTACTTTGGGCATGATTACGGGGGTAGTTGCAGGGTTGGTCGCCATCACGCCGGCATCGGGATTCGTCACACCCATGGGCGCGATCTGCATCGGCATAGGCGCAGGAGTGTTTCCGTGGCTTGCGGTAACGTACATTAAAGGGGCATTGAATTATGATGACTCACTGGACGCCTTCGGCGTGCACGGGATTGGGGGAGTATGGGGCGCACTCGCTACGGGTATCTGGGCGAGCAAGGCGGTCAACCCGGCCGGGGCGGATGGTTTGCTATACGGTAACCCGATGCAGTTATGGGTGCAGGCCAAGGCGGTCGTCATCACAATGGCGTACTCATTTATGGTGGGTGTGATATTGCTCAACCTGGTGGACATACTAATAAAGCTAAGGGTTAGTGAGCACGAAGAGCGTGTTGGTCTTGACCTGACGCAACATCGAGAGGGCGCGTACACGCTGATTGATTAGCTGGGAAAGGACAAGGCTTATGAAATATATAATCGGCATTATTCAGCCTGATCGTCTTGATGAGGTGCTCAAGAGACTGACGGAGAAGGAGATATACTTGGTGACGGTTTCGAACGTTGTCGGTCGCGGCCGGCAGAAGGGAATCGCTGAGGTGTATCGCAGCCACAAGGAGCAAGGCAGTCTCCTGAGGAAGATCAAGCTGGAGATAGCGGTGAACGAGGCATACGTAGAGCCGACCGTGGACGCTATTACAGCAGGTGCGCGGACGGGTAGCATCGGCGATGGAAAGATTTTCGTGTTGGATTTGCCTGAGTGCATCCGGATTCGGACGGGCGAAAGAGGTGGTGAGGCGATCGGTTAGATTAGTTAATAGTGTTGAAAAACAACAGAAGATTTTTTGAAAGGTAGTGAGCAATGACACCGAAAGAATTTTTTGAGTTCGCAAAGAAGCATAATGCTGAAATGATTGATCTGAAATTTACGGACCTGCTCGGGACTTGGCAGCACTGCTCGTTCCCTATTGATACCTGGGATGAGTCAACATTCGAGCAAGGCGTGGGGTTCGATGGCTCATCCATTAGGGGCTGGCAGGGAATACACGTCTCCGATATGCTGGCAATACCTGATGCCGACACCGCTGTTATTGACCCATTTTTTGAAAAGCCGACAGTAAGTGTCATTGCCAACATCATGGACCCGGTTACAAAGCAAAACTACAGCCGAGACCCGCGTTACGTGGCACGCAAAGGAGCAGAGTACCTAAAGAAAACAGGAATCGCTGACACCTGCTATATCGGGCCTGAGCCGGAGTTCTTCATATTTGATGAAGTCCGCTACGAGCAGAATCAGCATGTTGGAATGTATTCGATCGATTCGGTTGAGGGGGCGTGGAATACGGCTCGTTTTGAGGAGCCGAATTTAGGATATAAGCCGAGCTTTAAGGGCGGCTACTTCCCAGTTAGTCCCACCGATACGTACCACGACCTGCGCGGCGAGATGGTCTATGAAATGCGGAAGGTCGGCATTGTGATTGAAGCACACCACCATGAAGTGGCAACAGCCGGGCAGAGCGAGATTGATATGCAGTTTACAGACCTGGTAAAAATGGCGGACCAGTACATGTGGTACAAGTACATCATCAAGAATGTCGCCAAGAAGCACGGTAAGACAGTGACACTTATGCCTAAGCCAATCTTCCAGGACAACGGCAGCGGCATGCACACGCACTTCTCGCTGTGGAAGGGCGGCAAGCCGCTGTTTGCGGGCAACAGGTATGCGGGCTTGAGTGACATTGGACTATTTGCGTGCGGCGGTATGTTGAAACACGCCCCCGCCATACTGGCATTTGCAGCGCCGACAACCAACTCGTATCGCCGGCTCGTGCCTGGCTTCGAGGCGCCGGTGAATCTTGTGATGAGCGCACGGAACCGCTCCGCCGGCGTGCGGATACCGATGTATTCACAGAATCCGAAGGCAAAACGGCTTGAGTTCCGCTGTCCCGATCCAACCGCCAACGGCTATCTGACCTGGACGGCGATGCTTATGGCTGCGATAGATGGGATTCAGAATAAGACTGACCCGGGCGAACCGCTGGATAGAGATATATACGATATGACCCCTGAAGAACTGGAAAAATATCCCAAAACCCCTGGCTCATTGGCAGAGGCAATCGAAGCTTTGGAAAAGGACCACGAATTCCTGTTGGCAGCAGGTGTGTTCACAGACGATGTGATTGAGACCTGGATTCAATGGAAGCGTGAGAAGGAGATCAATGAGATGGCTCTTCGGCCACATCCATACGAGTTTTACTTGTATTACGATAGTTAGAAAATGACTCGAATTTTAGAAAATCAGGGTCTTTATGAAAGTTGGCGCGAGCACGGCGCCTGCGGTATCGGTGCAGTTGTAAATATCTCGGGTCATCGCAGCCACTCGATTATCGAGTACGGCAAAGAGATACTACTTAACCTGCGTCACCGCGGAGCAGCGGGAGCCGACCAGACTACAGGTGACGGCGCCGGCATCCTTTTTCAGATTCCACACGAGTTCTTTTGTGCTGAATCCGAGAAGCTGGGTTTCAGCTTACCGGAACCAGCACAATATGGTGTGGGCATGGTTTTCGGCTCAAAAGATGTCGGACTTCGCCAACGGTGTGACGAAATCCTTGAGTCTGCACTTAGCTATTATGGGATCAGCGTGCTTGGATGGCGCGATGTACCAACGGATAGCAATTGTCTTGGCCAGATAGCGCTGTCTGCGGAGCCTTCGATAAAACAAATATTTGTTGACGGCAGCGGCTTTGAAGGCGAGGAGCTGGAGCGTCAATTATACTTGGCACGCAAACGGTCTGAACGGCTCGTCAGAGAAAATTTCGGCAAAGAGCCTGAGGACTTTTATGTAACCAGCCTGTCTTGCAGGACAATCTGCTACAAGGGAATGTTTATGGCCTGGCAGTTGTTTGCCTACTATCCTGACCTCGCCGATGAGCTCTTGAAGTCGGCTCTCGCTATTGTGCACCAGCGTTACAGCACGAATACTTTCCCAAGCTGGCGTCTTGCGCAACCCTTTCGGTGTATCGCCCATAATGGCGAGATCAATACACTCAGCGGCAACCGGAACTGGATGCGGGCACGCGAGACGATAATGGGCAACGGCTTCTTCGGCGACAATATCGACGATTTGTTTCCCGTCCTGACGCCTGAAATGAGTGACTCTGCGTGTTTCGACAGCGTGCTTGAATTGTTGATACGCGCCGGCCGAAGCATGCCCCACTCTATGATGATGATGATACCTGAAGCTTTCGGGCCGAAGTACCACATCAGCACCGACAAACGTGCGTTCTACGAGTATCATGCCGCGATAATGGAGCCCTGGGACGGCCCCGCAGCAATTGTTTTTACCGACGGCCGGCTTATTGGGGGAACGCTCGATCGCAACGGCCTGAGACCCTGCCGTTACACGGTTACAACGGATGGCCTGGCCATCTTAGCCAGTGAAACGGGCGTTGTGGAGTTTCCACCAGAAAAAATCTGCCAGAAAGGTCGTTTGCGTCCGGGCCATATCTTTCTGGTTGATACGGTTGAGGGCAGGATTATCTCTGACAACGAGGCAAAAAGCAAGATTGCCCGCCGCAAACCCTACCGCAGATGGCTGGAGGAAAACAGAATCGAGCTTCGCGGCCTGTTTGATGCACCAAAGCTTGTAAGAAGTAATCCGGCAACCATATTCCAAAGAATGAGAGTATTCGGCTACACCCGCGAACAGCTTAAGATGATTTTATCGCCGATGGCCGTAAATGGTCAAGAGCCTGTCGGTTCGATGGGCAACGACACACCACTGGCGGTCCTGTCTGACAAGCCTAAGCTGCTGTTTGACTATTTCAAGCAGTTGTTTGCCCAGGTCACAAATCCGGCGATAGACCCTCTTCGCGAAGGACTGGTCATGAGCCTGATGATGTTCACAGGCAGGCGGCGAAACCTGCTTGAGGAAACGCCAGAGCATTGCAGACAGCTTAAACTGCCGCATCCAATTCTGACCAATGAGGACGTTGAACGGCTGCGGACAGTCAATCGGCGTGACTTTAAGGTCGCCACTATTTCAGCGTTGTTTGAGCCGGACGTAAATAACGCCGGAGGCTGTCTTCAGCGCGGCCTTGAGATGCTGGTCGAGGCGGCGGTCAAGGCGATCAAAGACGGAGCTTCTCTTATCATTATCAGCGACCGAGAGATTAGCCCTGCCCCTCGGGGCAGTGGGTCCCCCGGCACAGAGCCTGCCCTGAGCTTGCCGAAGGGTGCCGGGCTTAATCAGGCGCCGATTCCGTCGCTTCTGGCGACATCGGCGGTTCATCACGGCTTGTTACGCAGAGGGCTTCGGGCAGAAGCAGGACTGATTATTGAAAGCGGTGAGCCAAGAGAAGTTATGCACTTTTGCCTGTTGTGCGGCTACGGCGCCAATGCCATCAATCCTTACCTGGCGTTTGAGGCGCTTGACGAATTGCTTCGGCTCGGAGAACTGCCCAACACAATGGAGCCAACCCAAGTAGCTGACAATTATATTGCCGCACTGAAGAAGGGTATCTTAAAAACGATGAGCAAGATGGGCATTTCAACCCTTCGCAGCTATGCGGGTGCTCAGTTGTTCGAAGCTATCGGGCTGAATCATGACGTCGTAGATGAGTATTTTGCCGGGACAAGCTCACGAATCGGAGGGATAGGGCTCGAAGAAATAGCGCAAGAAGCTATAAGCCGCCATAAATCTGCTTTTGGGCAGCACCCCGCCGGGGTGCTTGGGCTTGATTTTGGCGGCGAATATCATTTCAGCCACGGAGGCGAGCAGCACCTTTGGAATCCCACCACGGTGTCACGATTGCAGCACGCGGTTGTAAATAATGACCCGGCTGCATACGCTGATTATGCCGGAGCGGTGAATGAACAGACGCGGAAACTATACACGTTGCGCGGCCTTTTTGAGTTCACCGATGGTGAAGCGGTGCCTATTGATGAGGTCGAACCTGCCAGCGAGATTGTCAAAAGATTTTGCACAGGCGCAATGAGTCACGGTTCGATTAGCAAAGAAGCGCACGAGTGCATAGCAATTGCGATGAATCGTTTGGGGGCTATGAGCAATACCGGAGAGGGCGGCGAAGCCCCATCGCGGTATGTACGCCAAGCGAACGGCGAGTCGAAAAATTGTGCTATCAAACAGGTAGCCAGCGGCAGATTCGGCGTCACCATAAACTACCTTGCGGCGGCTTCCGAGCTGCAGATAAAGATAGCGCAGGGGGCCAAGCCTGGCGAAGGAGGCCAACTGCCGGGACACAAGGTAACCGAGGAAATAGCTGAGCTTCGATACTCGACGCCTGGAGTAACGCTCATATCGCCGCCCCCACACCATGATATATACTCGATTGAGGACCTGGCGCAGCTAATTTACGACCTGAAATGCAGCAACCCAGGCGTTAGAGTATCAGTCAAGCTCGTCGCCGAAGTTGGTGTTGGCACGATTGCCGCGGGGGTGGCCAAAGGCAATGCCGATGAGGTCTTAATCAGCGGTCACGATGGTGGAACCGGCGCCAGCCCGCTCTCCTCAATTAAGCACGCCGGCTGCCCGTGGGAGCTGGGCCTGGCTGAAACACAACAGGTGCTCGTGATGAACGGCCTGCGGGACCGTATCAGGGTTCAAGTTGACGGCCAGATGAAGACAGGCAGAGATGTGGTTGTAGCCGCCTTACTCGGGGCAGAGCGATTTGGCTTTGGCACAGCCGCGCTGATATCGCTGGGCTGCACACTCTTGCGCAAGTGCCACGAAGGGGCCTGCCCGTTTGGAATCGGGACGCAGGACCCAGAGCTTCGAAAGCGGTTTGCAGGCAAGCCAGAGTATATCGAGCGATTTATGTATTTTGTGGCAGAAGAAGTGCGGCAGATAATGGCCCGGCTCGGCTTCAAAAAATTCCAGGATATGGTGGGCAGAGTTGACCGACTGAGCACCCGAAAGGCAATTGAACACTCCAAGGCGAAGGGACTGGATTTCTCTGCCGTATTCCACCAGCCGAAAAACCCCCAAATAAATCCTTCAACTCAGCTCAGGACGGGTTTGGGGGCTAAATATTTAGCCCCGCAATTTATTGCGGGGTTTAGGCAACAGGTCGACAATCTTGACTGGCAGATTCTGGAAAAAGCCAGAATCGCCATTGAAGCGAAAGAGAGAATCGTAATCGAGATGCCGATTCACAATGTCAACCGCACAGTCGGTGCCATTCTGAGCAACCACATAGTCCGCAAATTTGGCCCGCAGGGGCTTCCTGATGAAACTGTCCAGATAATCTTCCGCGGGTCAGCAGGCCAAAGCTTTGGCGCATTTCTGGCGCCAGGCATTACTCTGCGGCTTATAGGGGACAGCAATGACTACCTTGGAAAGGGACTTTCGGGCGGCCGAATCGTAGTTATAACACCGCCGGATTCGCCATTTATGGCCCATGAGAATATTATCGCGGGCAACACACTGCTGTATGGGGCAACCGCCGGTGAGGTTTTTATCAATGGAATGGTTGGGGAGCGCTTCTGCGTCCGCAATAGTGGTGCGACAGCGGTGGTCGAGGGCCTCGGTGACCACGGCTGCGAATATATGACCAGAGGAACCGTTGTCGTTCTGGGTAAGACCGGCTTGAATTTCGCCGCAGGCATGAGCGGCGGAATAGCTTATGTTCTTGACGAAATGCAGTTGTTCGATACCCTGTGCAACCTTGACATGGTTGAACTTGAGAGTGTTTGGCACGAAACAGATGTAGAGATGCTTCGAGGCCTAATTGGGCAGCACCTTAAGTGGACCGGCAGCGAACGGGCCAAGAACATTCTGGATGCTTGGCCTGATATGGTCGGCAAGTTCGTAAAAGTTGTTCCGATAGATTATCGCAAGGCTCTGGAGAAGATGCGCGCGGCCGAACAACGATATACCGAAACAACGCCTGCAACCGAGGAGGTGTTCTATGGGGCAAGTTAAGGGCTTCCTAAAGTATAAACGTGCCAAGACCAGCTACAGACCCGTGGAAGAACGAATCCGAGACTACGCTGAATTCGAGCTGCCTCTTACCCCGGATGCGCTTTACCAGCAGGCTGCGCGGTGTATGGATTGTGGGATACCGTTTTGCCACGGCGTCGGCTGTCCTCTTGCCAACTACATACCTGATGTCAACGAGCTTGTATATGCAGGCCATTGGCAGGAAGCGTGCGATTTCCTTCATTCTACGAACAACTTCCCAGAGATCACTGGCCGAGTGTGTCCTGCTCCCTGTGAAGCGGCATGTACCCTCAGCATAAACGATGAGCCCGTCTCGATCAGGCAGATTGAGTATCAGATTGTCGAACGGGGTTTTGCCGAAGGCTGGATCGTGCCACAGCCATCTGCTAAGAAAACCGGCAAGCAAATCGCGGTGGTCGGCTCAGGTCCTGCGGGTCTGGCGACCGCTCAGCAACTGGCACGAGCGGGACACAACGTCGTTGTCTTTGAAAAAGATGAGCGAGCCGGAGGGATACTGCGGCACGGAATACCAGATTTTAAGCTCGATAAACACATCATCGACCGAAGGCTGAAGCAATTGGCTGCCGAAGGAGTGCAGTTTCAGACCGGGGTAAATGTTGGGCAGGACATTTCCGCTCGGTACCTGCGAAAGATGTTTGATTGTATCTGTCTGACGATGGGGGCGGGTCAGCCAAGAGACCTTAATGTGCAAGGCCGAGGATATGAAAACATCTTTTTCGCAATGGAATACTTGACTTCGCAGAATAGGCTTTGTTCAGGTGAGCCGGTTGATGAATCCAGCATCATTACGGCAAACAACAAAGTCGTAGCGCTCATAGGCGGCGGAGATACGGGCAGCGATTGTGTCGGGACCGCCCGCCGGCAAGGGGCGAAACAAATCTATCAGTTGGAGATATTGCCGAAGCCCCCAGATACTCGGCCGCCTGACACGCCCTGGCCAACGTGGCCTCGAATAATGAGGACATCTTCGTCGCACCAGGAAGGCTGCGAACGAATGTGGGGCGTGATGACCAAGAGATTCTCAGGGATCGAGATTCGGGTCAGCCAGTTGGAGTGCTGCAAAGTTGAATGGATTAAACAGGCCGATGGTTGGAAGATAAAAGAGCTGCCAGGCACTGATTTTGTTCTCGCGGTCGATATGGTAATTCTTGCTCTTGGTTTCGAGCATGTGGTCCATAACGGGCTAATAAAAGAAATAGGACTGCAGCTCAATAAGCGCGGCGATGTGGCAGTTGAAAACTACCAAACAAGTGAGCCCTGGGTCTTTGCTGCTGGTGACACAATCAATGGAGCTTCGGTGGTTGCACGCGCGATTCAGAGTGGACGGGAGGCAGCGACGGCTATCGACCGGTGGTTGAAAAGCAGTTAACGGAAGATTGAGGATTGAAGATGGCCGATTGCCGATTGCAAACCGGCAATCGAAAATCGACAATCCAAAATTGATTGAAGAACTCGACGTGCCCAAACGCAAGGACATCCACAAAATACTGATTATCGGCTCAGGACCGATTGTGATAGGACAGGCCTGTGAGTTCGACTATTCGGGCACGCAGGCCTGCAAAGTGCTAAAAAGCCAAGGCTACAGGGTAATCCTTGTCAACAGCAATCCTGCGACTATCATGACCGACCCTGAGATGGCCCACAGAACCTATATCGAGCCTGTAACACCGCAAATCGTAGAACAGATAATACGCAAGGAAAGGCCGGACAGTCTCCTGCCGACACTCGGCGGCCAGACGGGCCTGAACACTGCCGTCGCCCTGGCTGAGAGCGGCGTACTGAAAAGATATAACGTCAGGCTGCTGGGCGCAAATCTGGCGTCCATCAAAAAGGCCGAGGAAAGAGACCGATTCAAGAAAACTATCCAAGCTTGCGGACTCGAAGTGCCAGAGAGCGGCTGCGCCCAGTCGTGGGAAGAAGCAAAGAAAATCAGCCAATACATAGGATTTCCGGCTATTATCCGCCCTTCTTATACGCTCGGCGGCACAGGAGGCAACGTTGCCTACAATGCAGAGGAGTACAAAAAATACGTCCATTGGGGGTTGAGCTTAAGTCCCAAGCACCAGATTCTTATTGAGCAGTCCGTCATCGGCTGGAAGGAATTCGAGCTGGAGGTGATGAGGGATAAAAAAGATAACGTTGTTATCGTCTGCTCGATAGAAAACCTCGACCCGATGGGAATTCACACCGGCGACAGCATTACGGTCGCTCCGGCTCAGACGCTCAGCGACAAGGAATATCAGATAATGCGCGATGCCGCAATTAAGATTATCAGAGCGGTCGGCGTCGAAACCGGCGGCTCTAATATTCAGTTTGCCGTTCATCCACAGACCGGCAAGCTCTACGTAATCGAGATGAACCCACGAGTATCGAGGAGTTCAGCCCTTGCCTCCAAGGCAACCGGTTTCCCTATCGCCAAGATCGCCTCTCTGCTTGCGGTAGGTTACACTCTCGATGAGATCCCAAACGACATTACCAAAAAGACGCCGGCCTGTTTCGAGCCCAGCATCGACTACTGCGTTGTTAAGTGGCCGCGTTTCACTTTTGAGAAGTTCCCAAACACAAGTCCCGAACTGACGGTTCAGATGAAATCGGTCGGCGAAGCGATGGCCATAGGCAGAACATTCAAAGAGGCTCTTGGAAAGGCCATACGCTCGCTGGAGATAGACCGCTATTCATTGGACGGCCGGTACATCGATGCCAAACTCACTTTGCAGAAACTGAAGGATAAGCTCAGAACGAACTGCTGGGACAAAATCTGGTACATCGCCGAGGCTTTGCGAAGGAAAATGTCTATCCAGGAAATTTATAGCCTAACCAAAATCGATCCCTGGTTCCTCGATAACATAAAGGATATCATCAAACTCGAAACACGGATAGCATCTACCGGCGTGGAGAAGATGCGTGGGGCTCTGATTCGCCAGGCCAAGGCGTATGGTTTTAGTGACAAATACATTGCATCACTTCTTGCCGTTGATGAACAGCGGTTTCGGGACCGTCGCCTCCAGCTTGGGATAAAAGCGGTTTATAAAACCGTCGACACCTGCGGGGCTGAGTTTGAGGCGGCCACGCCCTATCTTTACTCAACTTTTGAGCAAGAATGTGAAGCTGATCCCACTAACCGTAAGAAGGTCGTTATCCTCGGCAGCGGGCCTAATCGAATCGGGCAGGGAATAGAGTTTGATTACTGCTGTGTGCACGCCGCTTTTGCGCTGAAAGAGGTGGGGATAGAGTCGATAATGGTCAACTGCAACCCGGAGACGGTCAGCACCGACTATGATACTTCGGATCGGCTTTATTTTGAGCCACTGACCTTTGAGGACGTAATGAGCATCCTCGAAAAGGAGAATCCGGATGGAGTTATTGTACAATTCGGGGGCCAGACGCCGCTCAAGCTGGCGGTGCCGCTTGAAAGGGCCGGCGCCAAGATAATCGGCACGTCGCCGGACAGTATCGACTGCGCGGAGGACCGCAAGCGGTTTAACCGATTGGTTAAGAAGCTGCGGCTTTGTCAGCCGGATGGCGGCACGGCTATGACATATCAAGAAGCGATAAGAATCGCAAGAAAACTCAGGTATCCTTTGCTGGTTCGCCCATCGTTTGTGCTGGGTGGACGCGCGATGCAGATTATGTATGACGAGGAGGGTTTGAAGGCAAAGGTGCACAGGGCAATTGAGGCGTCGGGCGGCCATCCCCTTTTGATAGACAAATTTATCGATGATGCGACCGAACTAGACGTCGATGCGATAAGCGACGGCAAAAGAGTCGTCATTGGAGGGATAATGGAGCATATCGAAGAGGCAGGGATTCATTCGGGTGACAGCGCATGCGCGCTGCCGCCATTTTCGTTAAGTAAGAAACTTCTCGATGAAATCAGCAGGCAGACGAAGTTACTGGCGTTTGAGCTAAAGGTCAAAGGCCTGATAAACATTCAGTATGCGGTCAAAGACGGGCAGATATTCATCCTGGAGGTGAATCCGCGGGCATCGAGAACGATACCGTTTGTCAGTAAGGCGATCGGCGTGCCGCTGGCAAAGCTCGCGACTAAGGTGATGGTCGGGATGACGCTGGATGAGCTGAAGTTCACACGGGAATTGGTGCCAAAGCACTTTTCGGTTAAGGAATCAGTGTTTCCGTTTATCAAGTTCCCCGGCACTGATGTCTTGCTGGGGCCTGAGATGCTTTCAACAGGTGAGGTGATGGGAATTTCGTACGACTTTGGTATGGCATACGCCAAGTCACAGATCGCAGCGGATAATGCTCTGCCGACCAGCGGGACTGTATTATTCAGTGTAAGGGATATTGATAAGGCCAGAGCGGTTGAGGTTGCGCGGAAGCTCCACGAGATGGGATTTAAGATTGTTGCCACCAAAGGTACGTGCATCGCGTTTATTTCAAATAATATCCCGACAGAGTTTATCCTGAAGGTATCTGAGGGTCGACCGAACATTGTTGACCACCTCATAAATGGCAAGGTAGACCTGATTATAAATACGGCGATAGGCAAGGCAGCTATAATGGATTCGTTTCCGATTAGAAGAACGGCGCTGGATAGGCGGATACCTTATGTCACGACAATAAGAGGCGCCACGGCAGTAGCCAGGGCGATTGAGGCGCTAAAGCAAAGAAGAATCGATGTCAAGCCTATTCAGGCGTATTATTAAGGGCAGGGGTTTAGCAGTGAAAGCTGTGCTGTTACTGGAAGATGGGACGGTTCTCGAAGGCACGTCCTTCGGAGCTGTGGGTCAGGAATACGGTGAAGTCGTGTTCAATACAAGCATGACCGGATACCAGGAGATATTGACGGACCCATCGTATAACGAGCAAATAATTACGATGACGTATCCGCTGATTGGCAATTATGGAATAAATATGGGCGATGCCGAATCGAGGAAGGTTTTTGCAAGCGGCTTGATTATCAAGGAAAACTGCCTCTATCCGAGCAGTTGGCGAAACAAAAACGCACTCGGTGATTACCTAAGAAAGAATAACGTCATCGGCCTCGAGGGCATCGATACAAGATCGCTCGTAAAGCATATCCGCACAAAAGGTGCTATGAAGGGTATAATCTCCTCGGGCGAAATTCGCATTTCCAGGCTCAGCAAAAAGCTGGAGCAATATCCTGGTCTTCTGGACCGTGATATAGTCAAAGACGTAACAACAAAAAAACCCTACGTTTGGGATGAGGGTCTGGTCGACGTTTTAACAGGCCAACAGCAGACGCCCCTATCAAAATACAAGGTCGTTGCCTTCGACTACGGCATCAAGCAAAACATATTGAGGCTGCTGCGTTCGCATGGCTGCGATGTTTATGTTGTGCCGGCAAATACCTCCGCCGAATACGTCTTATCGCAAAAGCCTGATGGTGTATTCCTAAGCAATGGGCCGGGAGATCCCGGCGGCGTTGATTATGCAATAAATGAGATTCGTAAAATGCTCGGTCGTGTGCCAATTTTCGGTATCTGCCTCGGCCATCAACTGCTGGCCCTGGCCCTCGGCGGAGAAAGATACAAGCTCAAATTCGGGCATCATGGCGCTAACCATCCGGTTAAGAATCTCCAGACCGGAAAGATAGAAATAACCTGCCAGAACCACGGCTTCTGTATAGATATCGACTCGCTCAAAGATAAGGGCGTTCAGTTGACGCACATTAACCTAAACGACCAGACCCTTGAAGGATTTCGCTGTAGAAATATCCCGGGTTTTTGTGTCCAGTATCATCCCGAGGCTTCGCCTGGACCTCATGATTCGAGGTATCTATTTGAAGATTTTGTAGCATTAATGGGCGATTGTGGCAACTGAAAACTGAAAACTCGGAACTCAAAACTAATAACTGCCGCTATGATAGTAGTCATTGACTATAATGTTGGAAACATCAGAAGCGTATGTAACGCATTTCGCCATATCGGCTGCGAGGTCAAGCTCAGCCGTGAGCCCGCAGACGTAGCGAGTGCCGCCGGTCTGGTCTTGCCCGGCGTTGCAGCATTTGGCTACGCCATAAGCGCTTTAGGCCCTCTGGCAGAACTAATAAGACAGGCCGCTTCTACCGGCAAACCGGTACTGGGCATTTGCGTCGGATACCAGATGCTTTTTGACCGAAGCAGTGAATATGGTCAGCACCAGGGGCTCGGATTACTGCGCGGCAACGTTGTGCCCATCCCGCCCGGCCGGAGAATTCCGCACATGGGCTGGAATTTGGTGAAGCTGCCGGATGATATGGATTTATTTGCAGGCTTTGGAAAAGTAGAATATTTTTATTTCGCACACTCCTTTTATGCTGACGTCACCGACGACCAGGTCAAAGTCGCTTACGCTGACTATGGCTTTGACCTGCCTGTTTCGGTTCAGAAGGCCAACATTTACGGTGTGCAGTTTCACCCTGAAAAGAGCGGCAAATCCGGCTTAAAGGTCCTCCAGAATTTTGCCAAAATTTGCGCAGGCGGGGAGAACCGATGCTGACCAAGAGAATCATTTCGTGTCTCGATGTCAAAGATAACCGTGTGGTCAAAGGCATCAGGTTCCTGAATCTCCGCGATGCCGGCGACCCCGTCGAACTGGGTGCAAGATATAGTGACGAAGGCGCCGACGAGCTTGTGTTTCTGGATATCACCGCTACCATTCGCTCTCGCGAAACGATCGTTGATCTGGTGGAAAAAGTCGCGGAAAATGTATTCATTCCATTTACCGTAGGCGGCGGCATACAAACAGTCGAGCAGGTTGACACTATACTGAGAAGCGGTGCTGATAAGATCGCTGTCAATACTGCCGCGGTACAAAATCCGAACCTCATTACAGAAGTCGCTCAGCGTTTTGGAAACCAGTGTGTGGTTCTTGCCATAGATGCTCGGCGGAAAGATGTGCACCAGCCAAAATGGCAGGTCTGCATAAAGGCAGGCTCAGAGCCAACGGATATTGATGTGGTTGACTGGGCCGTGCAAGCGCAAGAGCTGGGCGCAGGTGAAATAATGCTGACTTCCATGGACGCAGATGGGACTAAAGCAGGTTACGACATCGAGCTGACAAGGGCTGTTGCAGAAGCGGTCAATATCCCTGTAATCGCATCCGGCGGAGCAGGAAAACTCGAACACCTCTACGATGCCATCGTCAAAGGCGGCGCAGACGCAGTGCTTGTAGCCTCAATCGCACATGGGCGAAGCTACACCATAGAGCAAATGAAACGGTACCTTGCCTACCGCGGCGTCCCTATTAATCTCTGACGAAAAAATGCCTGTTATTGTGAAATAGAGTTTTGCAAAATGGAGATTAGGCACATATTATTTAAGGAAATCCGTTTCTTGATTTCCTTAAATAATCGAGCTAAGTAATTATCTATCAAGTAGTTAATGTTTGAAAAGGAAAAATGAGACAACAAATTTTTCCTTTTCAAAGTGTGCCTAATCTCCATTTTGCAGGACTCTTGCTCTTATTGTGAATCGGAGTTTTTATGAGCCGGGAAACCATAGCCATAGTTGATTTTGGCAGCCAGTACACACAACTGATAGCACGGCGGATTCGTGAGCAGAATGTGTACTCGACAATCTGCCCGGCAGGCACAACGGCTGAAGAGCTGTCGCAATTGGACATCAAAGGTCTGGTTCTGTCGGGAGGGCCGGCAAGCGTCTATGATAAAAGTGCGCTCAAATGTGATCGGAGAATCTTTGAATTGGGTGTGCCGATTCTGGGTATATGCTACGGGATGCAATTGGGATGTCAGATGTTGGGGGCAAAGATCGAAGCGGCAGCCAGTCGCGAGTATGGGCGAAGGGATCTGTCGATCCTCCAGAGGGATAAGCTGTTTGTAAATGTGCCGGGCTCGACCGCCGTTTGGGCAAGTCACGGCGACCAGATAAGCGAATTGGGCGATGATTTTGTTGTTCTGGCGCAGACAGATACATGCCCGTTTGCTGCGGTGAAGCATAAAGCGAAAAAGTTTTACGGCGTTCAGTTTCACCCAGAAGTATCCCATACGTCCAAGGGCACATTGATACTGCGAAACTTTCTGCTGCGTATCTGCAATTGTTCCGGCAGTTGGAGGATGAGCGATTTTGTTGATGAGGCCGTGCGGCAGATACGTGAGCGGGTTGGCGATGCTAAGGTAATATGCGGCCTGAGCGGTGGAGTCGACTCGGCGGTTGTGGCGTCTTTGTGTCACAAGGCTGTAGGCGATAAGCTCGTCTGCATTTTTGTTGATAACGGCTTGCTGCGGAGGAACGAACGGGCAAGCGTTGTGTCAACGTTCAGGGACCACTTCGATATGGATTTGCGCGTAGTTGACTGGTCTAATCAGTTTTTGGCAGGTCTAAAGGGAGTGACAGACCCGCAGCAGAAACGAAAGATAATTGGTGCGAAATTTATCGAAGCCTTCAAATCTGAGGCGGCGGCTATCCCAGGTTCAAAGTTCCTCGCCCAGGGCACACTGTATCCGGATGTGATAGAGTCAGGCGCCAAGGACGGCAATCCGGCGGCCAATATAAAACTACACCACAATGTTGGCGGGTTGCCGGCGGAGCTTGAGTTTGAACTGATTGAGCCACTCCGGGACCTCTTTAAGGATGAGGTGCGGGTAGTTGGCCGGTATCTTGGACTGCCGGATGATATTGTTTGCCGGCATCCGTTCCCAGGACCGGGATTGGCGGTGCGGATTATCGGGGAAGTGACGCCAGAAAGGTTGGAGATCGTGCGGGCTGCTGACCAGATACTGCTTGATGAAATAAGATCAGCAGGACTCTATAAAAAGGTGTCGCAGGCACTGGCGGTTTTGCTGCCTGTGGCGACCGTTGGCGTGATGGGTGATGAGCGTAGCTACGAAAATGTGATTGCGATTCGGGTGGTTGAAACGCGAGATTTTATGACGGCGGATTTCTCGCGGATTCCATACGAGGTATTGGGCGTTATATCTAACAGGATTATAAATGAGGTGCGAGGCATTAACCGCGTCGTTTATGACATATCCAGCAAACCGCCGGCCACGATTGAATGGGAATAGTACTCCGATTGCTCTTATAAGAGCCTTCAAAGAGAGAATTTACGTCCCCAAAATCTTGCCAAAAAGAGCAGGATCAATCTGTTTGTGGAAAGTTTCTCTTGCAAATAGGGCTGCCAAAATTGTATAAATAAGACAGACGGCAGGTGAAGATATCAGCCTTGTGACGAGGCCTATTTTGACACCTGGTTAAAGCAAGAGTATCAGAAATCTCTTTGGAGGAGAACATACATGGGCAAAAAACCAGCTTATTCAATTACTTGTATTCTGGCGCTTTATCTTGCTTTTTCAGACATGGCAATGGGTGCCGACCCAAATCTTGTTGGCTGGTGGAAGCTTGACGAAGGTTCTGACACTGCCGCAATTGACTCGAGCGGTAATGGGCTTAGCGGCGTTATTAACGGCAACCCAACGTGGGGTACTAACGGTCCGTTCGACCAAAGTAACTACCTATTGTTTGACGGGACGAACGATTGGGTTGACATCAACTCCGTCCCTCGAGGTGCCTTCCTGCTTCCGAATTACACGGTAGCGATGTGGTTTCGATTGGATGGCGGCGTTACTGATGAGAGAACTATGTTTTCGGCCGTTGATGATGCCGAAGGCCACGGTATTCTGCTGTCACTTAACCGCAACAATCCCGGCAGGCTGCGCTATGTCCATCGGTTTCCTATCCAAGGCACTGGCGTAGGTAATGAGGATACTTTTTCCCCTGCCACCGGTACCCTATACAACGATGGTCAGTGGCATCACATGGCGGCTGTAAGGGAATCAGATACCAGCAGGTTGCTGTACGTTGACGGAGTGCAGGTGGCTTCAAACACAAATGCCCTCGGCGCGTTCGATGAGCCCCTAAGAGTACTTTTTGGCGCAGTTAGGCCTGGCTGGCTTGCGCGATGGTGGAACGGAGGAATTGACGATGTTCGAATATACAACCGGGCATTGTCGTCAGATGAAATAAAACAGTTGGCGGGCTCACCTTTGGCGACTAATCCCCGTCCGAGCGATGGAGAGAAGGATGTATCGGTAAGTCCGGTTCTTAGCTGGAAACCGGGCGTGAACGCTAGCGCCCACAACGTCTTTTTTGGCGTCAATTCGGACGACGTGAACAACGCCACTGCGACCACGCATCCGAACGTTACCGTCGCCAGTCCGAATGTCAGCAGCTATAAGCCCGCATCGCTCCAACTCAACACAACCTACTACTGGCGAGTGGATGAGGTCAAAGGTGCCGTTATCTTGAAAGGCGGTGTCTGGAGCTTTACGACGGGCAACTATTTCATTGTGGATGACATGGAATCTTATGGCGCCGTGGACACACCTGGACCTCCGCCGCCGGCCGGCAGCAGAGTATGGTACACCTGGAAAGACGGTGAGGGCTGGACAGAACCATCGATTGTCGAAGGCAATGGGACAGGCTCAGTCGTTGATGCCAGCGCCAGTACGGTGCACGGAGGCAATCAGTCGCTGGTTTTTAATTATGACAATGATGGCACAAATCTATTCGATCATGCCGGCAAAAAGTTCTATTCGGAGATTAAGGCGGATACCTCTCATCTAGCCATCGGTCGAGACTGGACAAGAGCCGGCGTCAAAGCATTAACCCTGTGGTTCTATGGCGACTCGAACAACGACGCTAATGCAACCGAGCAGATGTATGTGAAGCTAAACGGCGGCAAGGTTCTATATGACGGCGACGTGAACGACATAACCGAACCATCGTGGCACGAATGGAATATTGACCTGTCGAAGTTTGGCATCGACTTGTCAAATGTTTCTGAGATAGCGATTGGTTTCGGCAACGAGGCAAATACAACGCCGGGCGGTTCAGGCGTAGTCTACCTTGATGATATTCGGCTTTATCAACCACGGTGCATTCTTTCTAAGCGCACGGCCGATTTTGCAGAACTTGACTATGCACCACAAAGTTTTCCCGACCCTGGTGATTGTGTCGTTGACTACCGAGAGCTAAGTATAATGACACGCGACTGGTTGGTTGAGGATTATGTTATTCAGCCGACAGCGAATCCTGCCTCGCTCGGCGGTTTGGTTGCATATTATCCGGTGGATGAGGGGACCGGCACTACGACTGCGGATGCATCCGGCAACGGCCGTAATGGTACTTTTGAAGGTGGTGTAACGTGGGTAACGCCTGGTTTGGCAGGCAATAGTGCAATCAACGTGAACGGTGGCGCAGGGGCCAGAGTTAGTCTCGGAGCATGGGATCCTGTGGGGCCAGGCGGAATGACTCTATCTATCTGGACCAGGTGGCTTGGTCAACACGGCCGTTCTCAGGGCTTGATTTGTAAAAGAGACGGCTGGGGCAGCTCCGACGTATTAAGGTTCATATTTGAGATTTTCCCCAACGCTGCGCTTAGGCTTGGACAATACGGTACTGATGTATATTCACCGGCCGATACGATGACGCCATATATTGGCAGGTGGGCGCATGTTGCTGTAACGTTTGACGGAACCACCGCCAGATTCTACCTCAATGGCAGTGAAATAGCATCCGGGCCGTTCACACCTGGCACTATGACTGGGGCCACTGTAGCGATAGGCAACACCCAAAGCTCTATAGCTTGGCCCGACTCCCCCGAAGCCTTCAACGGAGACCTCGATGAGGCTCGCATTTATAATCGGGCTTTAGTGCCGGCAGAGATAGCGTACCTGGCCGATGTAACGCCGAATGATGGGCAGTTGCACGTACCGGTTCCGTCACCTGCCGAGTTGTATGACGCCGAGGCACCAGGGTCCCAGAAGATCGACCTGAAAGACTTCGCCATTTTAGCGGACAACTGGCTTATCGAGCAGGTGTGGCCGTAACTGCGGAGGACGTAATGCTTAAATCATCCGCGAGATGGTCGGGATTGGCAATAGCGACATTGTCGGTCGCCCTTAGCTGCAGCGCTGCCGGTCAAGAAGTTGTTGTGGGCAATGTCCCGGAAATTGACCAGCAGCGCATTAAGAGTATTGCCGCCTTGCTGCCGGCAAAACCCAGAGGCTTTGGCTCGCCCATCACTGACAGGGACGCCTGGAACAAGTTAGCCCACAATGATTCATTCAAAGGGCAAATTTCTGAAGCGGAGAAGCTTCTGAAAGAACCCATTCCGGATCAGCCTGACGATTTGTTCCTGGATTTCTCCCGCACGGGCAACCGCACGCGATGGCAAAGAGTAGCGGGCCTTCGGCGCGGTAGAGTGCACACGCTCGTCCTGGCAGAATGCCTGGAAAACAAGGGGCGTTTTCTGCCTGCGTTTGAGGAGTTGGCCCGGCAGCTCTGTACCGAGCACACCTGGGTGATGCCTGCCCACGATGCCGAGCTTAGAAATTTCAACGGGACAAGTATCGACATTGACCTTGGCTCTTCGGCGCTGGCCTGGTCTCTGGCAGAATCCTCTTACCTGTTGGGTGACAAACTGAGCCAGGAGACTCGTGGCCTGATTTACCAGGACCTGAATCGGCGCATCTTTGAGCCCTATCAGGATATGGTCCTGGGCAAACGCCAGAAGAACTGGTGGCTGACCGGAACCAACAACTGGAATGCCGTGTGTCTAGCCAGCGTGACCGGCTCTGCTCTGGCTGCGCTCGATTCCCCAGACCGTCGGGCATTCTTCGTAGATGCTGCAGAGAACTACTCGAAGTATTTTCTTGAAGGATTCACTGACGACGGCTATTGCTCAGAAGGACTCGGCTATTGGAACTACGGCTTCGGCTACTATTGTTTCCTTAGCGAGGAGATTTATCAGGCCACAAACGGCAAAGTAGACCTCCTGCAAGCGCCCAAGGTGAAACAGGCTGCCAGATTCGGCTGCGAAATCGAAATCATCAACGGTGTTTATCCTGCCTTTGCCGATTGCTCTATCAATGCCCAGCCCGGTTCGCGCCTGATGTATTTTCTCAGCCGACGCTTCGGCATGGGCTTACGGCACTGGGAGGAGATTAATCCGGCCTCGCCCTCCGGCTCGCTTTACGACTGTATGATGTATTCTTTTCCAAATTCAGCTTCTCGCACGCCTGTCGCGCAGCAAGCTTCGGCAGGGCCGGGCATCCGTTCCTGGTTCGACCAAGCAGGCATCTTGATCTGCCGACCGGGCTCAAGCTCATCATCACGTTTGGGCGTGGCACTCAAAGGTGGCCATAACCAGGAGCATCATAATCACAATGACGTCGGCTCTTTTGTCGTGGTGCTGAACGATAAGCCCCTGCTGCTCGACCCCGGCGCAGAAGTCTACACCGCCCGTACATTCAGCAGCCGGCGTTACGAAAGCAACGTCCTGAATTCGTTCGGCCATCCTGTTCCCGTAGTCGCCGGCAAACTGCAGCGAACCGGAATCCAGGCTCGAGGCCGGATAGTCGGCCATGAATTCACCGATAACATTGATACTCTGGTTCTGGATATTTCTTCCGCCTACGATGTCGCGGAACTTAAAAAGCTCCAGCGCAAGTTTGTTTATTCCCGGCTTGGGTCAGGGTCCGTGAGCGTGACTGACGAGGTGGCTTTCTCAAAGCCGTGCGACTTCGGCACAGCCCTTATAACGTTCAATCAATGGAAAAGACTTTCTGCTTCCGCGCTGATGATTTATGATCAGAAAGAAGCTCTGCGTGTGGAGATCGCAGTTACTGGTGCAGGTTTTGAAATCCGGCCCGAAACTATCCAGGAGGATTTAGGAATCGGCAAAAAGCCCACTCGATTGGGCATCAACCTGACCAAACCTGTGACAGACGCCGTGATTTCACTTACCATCAGCTCACAAGCCATGAGCGACGCCGGTTAGGTCGCGGCGTTCTGCATCCATAAGCTCTGCGATTCTGGTGGCCAACTCGTCGAGGCCAAAGCCCTCGGCTCTGACCACGCCATTGCGATCGGTCAGGATCAGCCAGGGCAGCGAACGTACACCCCAAGAATACTTGATCGCCTCCGCATCAGCCTGGACGATGCTGATTAACAAGCGTATATCGTTCTGTTTAACCCACTCATCCAGAAGTTTTTGTTCTGCTTTAGAGGTCTGTGCGGCGACAATAGTCACATTCTGCTGGGCTAAATCTTCTGCTTGTTCGGCTAATTTTTTTATGAAATGCCGCGAAGGCCGCTGCTCCACGTCCCAGAAACATATAAGCGTTTTGCCGATAGTCAATGGTTCATAGTTCATCGACGAACTACGAACAGTGAACACAGAACGCATTCTATCCTCGAAGGCAGGCAATACCTTGCCGATTAGTTGTGGAGGCTCAGGCTCGTAGGTGTATCTGGTCGTCCGGCCAGACCGGCTGTCAACTACCTGGACGCCCTTTTTGAGCTCGATCCGAAATAATTCGTCCGGCAGCTTTTCATTGATGCGCACCTGGAGTACCTTAAGCTCTCTGCGTGCCTCCAAACAAGGCTCACCGTTAGCATCCCGGCCATAAAGTTCATAGCCTTGAGTCATCGGAAACCAGCGACCCACAGTGACTTCCCTGTAATCCGACATCCAGTGCTCAGTGTGCGGTTTTTTGCCGATCAGCCAGACAAGTCCGTACAGCCGGCGATCTTTTGCCCCGACGTACCAGTGGTATGATTGGTCGGCCAGCCCTCGGGCCTCGCCAATAAGCCCATATTCGTCGCTGCTTATCGCTGCCGAATCACATCGGTACGACTGGCCATCTACTATGCCCCGCACCTCTGTCGGGCAGAATTCCAAACAGTAACAATCTGTCCCACGGTAGCTGGAGCGTCCGGCGAGCACAAATTCTTCAGCCCGGCCATAGTAGCAGAGAAGTCCGTCAACATCTTTAATGTCCCACCAGAACGAGTGCGGCTGTGCTCTGAGCCAACTGGTTTGATAGGCCATAAATTCGTCGAAACTACCCTGTGCAGTCCAATTCAGGTTGTAACTCTCTCGATTGTTAGAGAAGGATTTTTCGTGAGCTATCAATTGTTTGCCGTCCCAGACCCTGAGTCTGCGCCAGCCCACCACGGGCGGGTCGCCCTCGGTCGATTCGTCAAGGAATCTTACTCGTGCCTCGTCGAAGCCGTATTCAAGAATCCCTTTTACCACGCGCCCGGCTTGGGAAGTCTGGGTCGTTTTCGGCGCGGGCACCGAACACTTTTCTCCTGTCTCGGTGGAAATGCTGCAGCCGGCTGCAACCACCCCTGATCCGGCTGTGGTTTTTGTCCACGTACTCTCAATGCGAATCGCCAGAGAGTCGATGTTGTGTATCCAATTCTCGCTTTCGCGGACTGCCCGAACCAACTCAGCAGCACCAGGATCGCCTTTTGCCGAACAGGTCGTAATCGCAAAGGCACACATCAGAATAAACCCCACAAGCGCTCCGGCAAAGCAGCCAGCGGAATGTAAATCCGAAACTCGAAACACGAAATTCGAAACAATGTTCGAAACCAAAATGTTCCAATTACCAAAACCGTTTTGAACATTTGAACTTCGGTAATTTGAATTTGTTTCGATATTTGGATTTAGATATTCGGATTTATCCATCGCCTGCCTCCTTAATCTTCTTATCAAGCTCAGTAACCGTGAAGCCCTCCGCAGTAATAACATGTTTGCGATTGGTCAAAATCAGCCAGGGCAGAGAACGCACGCCCCAGCCAAACTTGGTTTTTTCCACATCCCCTTCAACCGTTCCAACCGGGAATGTGAGATTGTACTTTTCGACCCACTCCTTCAAGGCGCTGGCATCAGTCTTTGACGCCTGTACCGCGACAACAGTCACACCCTTTTGCTTGAGCTGCTCAGCCTGCTTGGCAAGCTGCGTAACGCAGTATCGTGACGGCCGCTGCTCCATATCGAAGAAGCAAACAAGCAGCATTTTGTCTTCGCTATCCTCTGGCGAGAGATTGAGCTTCAATTCTTTCACATCGGGCAGGGCTTTGCCCACCAGCGAAGGCGGCTGCTTCGGGACATACCGGGTGCCGGATGAGCTTTCGCTAACTACTATTTTCACATCGGTCGCACCAGCCTCGGTTTCCACATATCCGTACCGGCTTGTTTTGCCGCTGATACTGGCACTGATCCGGATTCGGCCCTGGCAGACCTTATCGAGCGTAAACTTGCCCTCGGCGTCTGATTGCGTATCGCGCTGCGGCTGACCATCACCACCAGAGCAAGAGACTCTCGCACCATCTACCGGCTTATCATTTACATCCACCACCACACCTGAGACCGAAAGATTCGCTACCGCCAGCTCCAGTTGCCCTGCGTCAAGCCGATTATTCACTGCGTCATCGGCTTGAAGGTCTACCTGTTTCTGGCCATATCCATCCGCCATCGCGGTAAGGCTGTATCTATGCTCCGGCGGTATGGCATTGACCTGGAAACCACCCTGTGCATCCGTTTTCGTCTCACGGTACTCGATGCTCGAGCCCCAAGTAGATGCGCGAAGCATAACAGTAATTTGGGCGTCGGCAATACCTTTGCCATTGGGGTCGACGACTTTGCCGGTGAAGATTACGCCTGGCCTAAGTTTGACATCCACTGTTTTGGTAGCTTCATTGACTTCCACAGCCGCGGCTAAATTACGCCCCTTGTGCCGGCCTACCAGATAGAAAACGGTCGGCTGCGAGCCCCAGTTTCTGGGGTCCCAGTTTACCTCGAACTTGCCCTGCGAATCTGAGGCCGTATCCTGGTAACCTGCCGGCAGAATCTTGAGCTTGACTCCTTCGACCGGCTTGCCAACTTCATCCAGTACTACGCCCGTGATTTTAGGCTGGCCGGTGAGCAGCCATTCAACGCGTTTAGTCGCGCCGTCCTCAATCGTAACTGACTCCTGGCGACGCTCACTTGTATAGCCCTGCTTATAGACCCCACCTATCTGGTATTCTCCGGGCGTCAGACGTATCCGAACAATGCCGTCTTTATCCGAGCGGGCACTGAACCACGTATCGCTCTGCTGGTCGTGAACACTTACAGCGGCCTTTTCAACAGGTTTTTTCGTCTCTGCCTCCTTAACAACCACTTCCAGGAGTCCGCCCTTGCTTACTTCCACTTTCAGGCTGGCGGTGGTCTTGCCTGCCTCCGTCGTTACCTCCACTTTCTCAGCAACCCAATCGGCTGTTCCTTCTGCCTGCGACACGATCTGCACAACGTGTTTGCCTGCCGTAAGACAATCCATGCTGAACGTCCCATCTTCTTTTGAGACCATGGTTCGCAGATCGAAAGGCAGTTCCCTTTGCTGCTCCAGGACTACTAATCTTACACCGGCGACAGGTTTGCCGCTTGTCTTTTCAACAACTATTCCCTCAATTCGCGCCTCGATTGGCACTATTAGTTTGATATCGGTCTGTCCTGGGACGAATTGTAGTTTCCCCCCTTGATATCCGGCGTTATTGAAGGTACTGACCGCAGCCCGGCCCGCTTTCTTAACGCCAAGTTCAAACGTAGCATCAGCCGGCAGCCGCTCGAATGTAAACCTGCCGGCGGCGTCTGTGTTGACCGTAAACAGATGCGGCGCTACCTGGTTGATCAGGTATCGCCGGTCATCTCCTTGCCCGGCCAGGGCAAACGAAATGCTCACTTCTGCATCAGCGATGGGATTGCTATTCTCATCAATCACAAGCCCGGTTAGCTGTTTCGGCTGGCCCAGAGTCATGTCTCTCTGCTTATCCTGCCGCATCTCCCAGTTTTCCCAGCCAATAGCCAGTCCCTGCTTCTCGGCGAGGATGATTGCCTGGCGATAGCCTTCCGTTTCGGCGACCAGCGCGAAGGAAAACGCCCCGTCGGCCTTGGTGGTTACCTCCTGGAGTAATTTGACATCGTATGGCGTAGCCTCACCGCCGTATGTGATCTGGTGCAAACTGACCTTAGCATCGGCAATCGGCTGGCCTTGCTCATCAACCACCTTGCCGGTGTAGGTTATCTGTTTGGCTTGTTCACTTTGGCCCTGGGCTGGGGCCGGGTTGGTGGCAAAGGCAATTGCCGAACTCACGCACAAAACCGCCATCCAATTCTTGCGCATAATCTTTCTCCTTCGGTGGGCTTATCAGTTCCTTGTGCCCAGGCTAAGCCGGCTTCTTTTTCCTGAGTGTGGCAAAAGCAACTGCTATCCCGGCTACTGCTACAATAATCAAGACCGGTATCCAGTTCTTGCCCGTGCCGGGTTCTTCCTGGCCAGTTGCCCCCGGCGGCGTGACCTCGGCTGGAGCCTCTTCGCGCGTTACCTTGGCAGCAGGCATTTCGAGTGTCACTTTGGCAACAGCAGGTAACGCCTTACCGGAATAAAGCGCCGCTACTTCAGTCTCACTGAAAGAACAATCATATATGCGGACGTCGTCAATCAAGCCGTTCCACTGCCGTTCTGTTCGTTGTGCATTTTCGCCGATCAAAACAGGCCAGTCGTTTTTGTTAATATACCCCGAACCTTCACTTGAAACATCCAACTTGCCGTCCACGTATAGGCAAATCTTTTTCCCATCGTACACTCCTGCGACATGATGCCACGACCCGTCATTTACGTCTGTTTTTCCCCCAACACTACCCCAAACGTTGTTTGATACACCAGTGCAGGCAAACTCAAGGGTATTTGGCTGTCCGCTTCGTTGCATCCTCCAGGAGTTGTCGCCTTTGGTAACGATGGATTGCCAGGCTTTGTCGAATGCATTGACTTTGATCCAGGCCATGACCGTAATCTGGTCGGTCAAATCGAAGTTTGCATTCTTGGTGATCTCGACATAGTCATCTTTACCATCGAGCTGCAGCGCGCCGCCGATCTTGCCGCCAGACGGCTGCCACTGCGGCTCGCCCACCAGCGTGCCCGTATATTTATTGCCCGACGAATCACCGGCGTTACTGCCCTCGGCCTCATCGAACTTCCACCAGGCGAGTAAGCCACCAGTCTTAAAACTCCACACTTTGCCCTTAGCTGCCGAACCATCAGCCTGAACCTCGTCTATTCGCCAGCAGTATTTAGTGCCAGTGGCCAGCCTGGATAACTTCGCAGTGCTGGCACCTTCAACCTTGCCCAGCAATTCAAGGTTGTCAGGATCCGTTCCGAAGTACAGATTGTGTCTAACCGCACCCAGTCCCGGCGTCCACGCCAGCGCAAGGCCACCTAAGCCGACACCTGTGGCCCCATCGGCAGGCTGCGGCCTGACCGCTGCCGGTCCCAGCACTTCCAAGAACCGCACCTCGCTCAGGCCTACATATTCAGCGTCACCAAGATTTGCCAGGTCGTCAAACCGAATCTTCTGGGCCTGGACGCCGCTCAATTTAGCAAGTGCCGGCTCATCGTAGTCATCGCTGCCGTCTGCCTCATCAAGCGTGAAGTCATCGAGCACCTTTTGCCAGCCTTTACTTTCTGTCCAGATTGAAATGTCCGCCTTTTTCAGACCCCGGTTTGTATGCCACTTCTCATTGAAGTTCCATATCTGAATCAGGTCGAGTTTGTGGGCTTTTCCCAGGTCGAATTCAATTGAGCCGGTCGTCTGGCCCTTCTCACTGAGCCACATATCGGCCGGCTTGCTACTATGCTCTAACAGGCCGTCGCTGTTCTTGTCGGCCAAGCCACTACCGTCAAACGCCCGGCTAATCCCGACCTGGTCGGGACTGCCGCTGACCTGGACCGCGACCGGCGTGACCAGCTCACCGGTAATGATGGGTTTTCTGCTGACGGCCTTTATCCTGAAGGGATTGCTGTAAATCTTGAATGGCCCGGTGAATTCAACGGTTGCTACGAAAGGTTTCTCCACTTCTTTAGGCTCTCGCCACGAGAGCGAACAGGTGCCGCCTCAGCCATACTCAAACGTGAAGCTTCGATCATATTTGGCATCTTTACTCTTGATGCGTAGTTTGGGCGGCTGTGGCCGAGCGCCTTCGCGAGTAAGCTCGATCTGCTCACCCAGACGCCCCTGCAAATTCTGGCTGAAGTAGTATCCGGGCTCCCTTAGCTCCACCTGGAGCGTTGAAATAATCGGCTCGCCCAGCGAAGGAAGTTCCAACTGCGAATCTGCTGCCACAGTTAATAGGCCGCTGTCACCAGGAAAGTATCTGCCCTGCACTGCCCAGTTGCTGCCCTTATCGTCCTTGCGCTCGATGCGCCAGTGGTCGATGCGATACTTGCCGACCGGCAGTTTGGCAGCGCCCTCTTTCGGCTTTACAATAAACAAGCCATTCTCGCCGCCGGCAGCAAATTCGGTAATCACCTCAGGCAGGTGCACGGTTCCAAAGGTCACGTCCTCAGCCTTGGCAAGCTTTATGTAAGCACCGTCCCGGGCAATTTCAGTTGTGTACAACACGCCGTCAACCTCAATGTAGTTGCCCACAAAACGAGTGTCCCGGCTGTCCTTCTTGCCGATGCGGATGCGGTCGGCGCTGCTGGCGTCAAGCGATTTGTCGTTGAAGGTTCCGTTGACGTTCTGGTCGATAAGTGTGCAGTGCTTCTGCTCACCTGCTACGGTAACGGCCCCCTCGTACCATCCCGCCGGCCTGATATACACGGATCTGCTGCCCTGATAATCATAAAGCTGAATGTTCAAGTGGTATGTAATCGGGCCGTCCTCACCCGGGAAAACTACTTTTATCGGCCCAAAATCAGTTTCGCGCTGTTCCTGCCGGTACATCTGGTAAGCGGATTCGTCAGCAAGGCTGTTGTCTGCGTCTGAGTCCACATAGACTGAATCATATCGCCCGTCTTTTTTCGTCCGGTCCAGCGCTATCCAGAGACCGCCGGATCCAATCATAGGCGTATTCCAGCGGGCGAAAAGCGGCTCATTGCCCTTGAATTCGGGCAGTTCGACACCCTGGGGCTTATCAGAACTGAGTCTTGGGGTCGCCGCTCCCATATCGCCCAGTATCTGCCAGGCCTCATTCGCTACGGTATACTGGAGCCATTGCTCTTGTTGCCCAACCGCCAGCGAGGTTAGAATAAACAAGCAGAAACTAACGGTGACCCAAATCCGCATTTTCTTTGTCATTTCTCAATCTCCCACAAAAAAGGGAACTCTATACCATTAGCTATCAGTCCCTGGATCGACTTAGACCAACAGCGCGCACAAGAAAGTCCCTTTACAGCTAAGACGCATATCTTACAAAGCATATTACAGGGCTTTTGTGGTTTTTTGCAAAATATTTCTCAAATAAATCCCGCTCAGAATTGACAATTGAGGACTGAATCCGATGCAATCGCTGTGGGGCTACTGCGTATTGCGTATTCCGTAGTGCGTAGTACGTATAACGGACGACGCATTACGCAGGACGCACGACGCACTACGAACGATTGCCAATTGAAAATTGAAAATCTAAAATCAGGGGAAGCATGGCCAGGATTGTGGCGCTCGTGGACCGACCTGAGCACACTGGGGTTCCGCGTACCTTTTACAGGCTCACTTTTCGGCAGGATCGCTTGGGGCTCTTAAACCGTCTCGAATCTCCGAAACGATTGCGCCGCTGCTCTGCTCAAAGCTCCAGACGCTGGCAACAGAGTTACCTTCTTTGACTACACAGACTTTCTGAGGAACAAATGTCTGCCCGTTCCAAACCATCCTGGTGGAAACCGCACCGCGCATTATCTGGTTGTAGTTCAGTCCGATACAATTCCGCGCATCGACCACCCCGACTGGCGTGCCCATCCCCGGCGTCTGCGCCCCTACTTGCCTTTCAGCGGCGACCGAAGCCCGTAAAGTCTCAGCGGCAGCCGTTTCTTCCACCGGCTGGCTTTGAAACACTGGCCCAACTGCTGAAGCATCCTCTGCCCTGGCTACGAAGCCTTCTTTCGGTATGGAGGGCCGCTCCACCAGAACCTCGCTTTTGACGCCCTGCTTTGTGGAAACCCTCTGTAGCAGCTCCCTTTCGACCCCGGTGATCGCTGCATCTCCAGCCTTGGGCGGACGTCTCACCAGAAGCAGTGCGCCCACAGCCAAACAGATTGCCGCTATCTTCAATACGCGTTTCAAATGAGTCATTGTTATTCATCCCATCCCCTGTTTGAGCCCAATTATTCACCTGTTAGTACAACAGTATTATCGGTTGACTTTGAGCCTGACTTTCCTTTGAAGTTCGCGCAAGCCAATTTTTTGACGGGATTTACAGGATTAACATGTTCATCCTGTTATCCTGTCTAAATTGCCCCACGCGCGCACAAAGCCCTATAACAACCGACCTCTCACAAGGAAAAAGACTGCCATTGAAATCCAGGAGAGAAAACAAAGCCACGCCTGTCCCGAGCAAGGTCGAGGGAAGCGTAAGCGAGTGACAAAAGGGAGCGGAGCAGCAATTCTATGGATTGGCTCGCCCAGGCGAAGGAACCGCAGCCTTCCAGTTGGTGACATCGTTGCCGTAAACAGAAGAAACCTTGCGCGAAAGGGATAAGCCGCCGCCATCGGCTTCGACAGGCCAAAGGTCTACGCCGCCTGGACAATCCTCCGGATGTGAACCATCACTGTAACTTACCCTGTCAATCCGAATATAATAACGTGTGCCAAATTCGTCCACATCACCAGGCATACTTAGGTCCAACTTCTCGCCGCCATTCTGCAACTGCCCATCGTAAGGACCAAGAACCACTACACCTGCAGGCATCGCACCATATCGGGCAGCAAAAACATCCCGATGCTTCACCACCAATAAATAGCCGCCAGCAGGTATCGTAACTACCGGATCGGAAGGAAAAACAAACTCTATGCCATCAGTAAACCGCCAGGCCTCAGATTTGTCATAACGATATAAAGTCACCGGTTCGGAACTTATATTTAATAGCTCGATATACTCCTGGTTCTGATCGCCTGAGCCGGGGTTGTACATAATCTCATTGATTACTATTGGCCCAACCTTCGGATAGGCGTTGGCCGCTCCGGGCGTATTCTCGCTCATCGCCACAAAGTTGTAGTTATTCGTGCTGCCTTTATAGTACCTGCCGAACGATACGCCCGTCTCGGAGGCGTCAAAATCCTCCACCTCCTGATAGCCAGTGAGCATGCCATCCTGAGCCG
>Ga0315279_10001712_pt1 | contig 35723 bp, 32 predicted proteins | sample YL17G06_20_MG_FD_203694 | JGI IMG/M metagenome (GOLD analysis project Ga0315279, IMG submission 203694) | Sediment microbial communities from Yellowstone Lake, YNP, Wyoming, USA - YL17G06_20 | ecosystem: Environmental > Aquatic > Freshwater > Lake > Sediment | place: USA: Wyoming | collected...
GAGCATCGAATGGCTGGGGATGTATGAAGCCAAGCAGCTTGTCGTCAAGTCAGGTTGGATGGGGGACGAGATCGTCAGGGTTTACAAGGCACCAGTTGAGAAGATCAGGGTGATTCCGCCGGATTCAGCAACATGGGTCAAGGATGTTCTGGAAACCTACAAGAGCGTTGCTGGAGGTGCGGGTTCTCAGTGAATCGTGATCTGACTGTTATGATGCTGTCTTGGGAGTTCCCGCCCAGAATCATCGGCGGGATTTCGCCTCACGTTCATTATCTTTCGAAAAGTCTTGCGAGAAACGACGTGAAGGTTTACGTGGTTACGTGTGACTTTCCAGGTGCACCTGCGCATGAGGTTGTTGACGGTGTGGAGGTTTACAGGGTTGATTCTTACAAGAATCCTTCGCCTGATTTTGCGACTTGGGTTTACTTGATGAACGTTAACATGCAGAAGGAGGCAGCAGCGCTCATTCACGATTTGGGTGGTGCGGTTGACGTTATTCATGCACATGATTGGCTTGTGGCTACGGCTGGAATAGGTTTGAAGCATGTGTTTAGGAAGCCGTTATTTGCCACGATGCATAGCACGGAGATTGGGCGGAGGAATGGGATTCATTTTGATTATGAGCGTATGATTCATGAGACTGAGGCTTGGCTGACGTATGAGGCTTGGAAGGTCATTTGTTGTAGTGATTACATGGTTGGGCATGTGCAGTGGGCGTTCGGGCTTCCTTCTGACAAGCTGGTCATGGTGCCGAACGGCGTGAACTACGAGGTCTACAAGAAGTACGATAATGAGGATTCTAGCCAGTTTAGACGTCGGTTCGCGTTGCCAGAGGAGAAGATCGTGCTTTTCGTGGGAAGATTAGTCTACGAGAAGGGTGTGCACGTGCTTGTCAATGCGTTGCCGAAGGTTTTGGGCAGAGTGAACGCGAAGCTTGTGATCGTGGGTAACGGGTACATGAAGGATCAGCTTTCAGGTCTTGTCAAAGGCATGGGGATTGCTGGGAAGGTCATGTTTACAGGGTTTGTTGACGATGACACGCTTAGAAGGCTGCAGAGGTGCGCGGACGTTTCGGTTGTGCCGAGCTTGTTTGAGCCTTTTGGGATTGTGGCTTTGGAGGCTATGGCGGCTGGGAGTCCTGTGGTGGTTTCGGATACGGGTGGTTTGTCGGAGATTGTGGAGCATGACGTGAGTGGGGTTAAGGCTTACGTGAATCATCCTGAGTCGCTGGCATGGGGGATAACTAAAGTATTGACTGATGATGGGTATGCGAATTGGCTGAGAAACAACGCATACAAACGAGTACAAGAAAAGTACGACTGGGATAAGATAGCGCAACAAACAAAAACAATATACAACAACGTGCTAGGCGAATACACAAAAAGCTTCTGGGCACAACCAATCGCTTGAAGCTCATGATAAGCTATCAAACCATCCGGCATTTTCATAGCACACTTCTGGATTTTGGGGGTAAAGTTTTATCCAAACCAAACCACCTTTCTTTATATTATGAAGCAGTCGCGTCCCACAGTTATAGTATGGTGTTTATTATTTTCATGACTTCATCCGGTACTTGTTCCTTTTGTTTTCAGGATAACGGCCACTGTGTACAAATGCAGATTCTGAATTCATCATGTTAATATGCTGCTTTTCCATTATGCTGGGCAAGCAAGATTTTTGCCCACGAGATTGTAAAATCGGAACATTCCGTTTTTGCTTTTGGCACATCTGCTAAGGAGTAGCTAGAGGTGAAAAACATGCAAAATGAAAAAGAAATGCAAGGGGTATTGAGGCAAATAGAAGTCTGGAGAATCCGGGCCATGACGTTCAGAATGCAATGTCAGTAAATTTCTTGTCTTTTTCTGTCCGTCCAAAGCGCGCACTTACTGGTCGACCAACGTCCTAATCTTCATCTTCTGGCGCGTCGACTATTCGTTGGTTGGGGTAAGGTTTCATCCAATCAACTAGGCATCAATGGATTTTGGATAGACTAACCACCCCTCCCTGCCCTTTCCTGAGGTGCCCACTTCTGTTTCGCGCCAGCTATATCCTGTTGCTGCTTGCTTAGAGTCCTTTCCATCCCATCTCTGGCGGATCAATGCCCATTTGCCAGAGGAGTGCTATCAATTCGCCTCTGTGATGGACTTCCTCTTCGAATACATGTATAAGGATATCTTCAGTCTTCATTCTAGTGGCCTTGTGATCCTCGCCTGTAACCGTGTACGTTTTCTTAAGCCCTTCGGAGGATAACGAGTGAAGGTAATCATTCATTCGTTTCTCGACATGTTCCATATAGGCTCTAACATCATCAAACGTTCTGTATTCATCGAATTTCCTCTCAGATCTAAGGTGCTCCTTCCTCAAGAAATCCAACCAGTAATCGATTGCGCCCAGAGTGTGGACAAAAATGTTCCGAATTGAGTTGAAACTCGCTTCTCTATTTTTGGTGAACTCATTCCAAGACAGTTTGACAAGGCTTCCGAAATATCTGTGTCTCACAACATGATTGTAATCCAAGAGCTCTTTGACGTCAACCATTCATGACACCTAGCTACTTGTCAAGCGATATTCTTCCGCTTCAGCTATAGCTTTTTCGCATATCTAATAACTTGATTCCGATAGCCCACTGTATACCTACCCTAAACTGCTCTTGCTTCATACTATTGCCTGAACCGTGTATGCTGCTTTCACAGCACCGCCTTTTTCCAAAGCAGGGCATCGTCGTTTTTGGTTGGGGTAAAGTTCTATCCACCACTCATCAAGAACCAGCAACCAACATAAATTTAACGTGGAAGATGATGATATCAATTTCCACAGCGTATCATCATCTTTCTGTCTGAGAACTCCCAGCTCAAGGCATGCGGCAATCTCCTACTTCATTCATGCGGTTAGAGCAACCGCCCCTTCAGACACTTCGCTTCGCCTTCCCCCTCAGAAGAGAAGCTCTTTATGTACGATTATCACAAAGAAAAAGATGCTTGTCGCTAAGCGCGCGATCTAAAAAGCCGACGGTCCAGCTGTCCTTCAAGACTTCGTTCAATCTATGTACAAAGGGATCAAAATTCCTTCGCGTACATCAGAATGCCACCGATGCTTCAGCTTGTTTCAGGAAATTCAAAAGGTTTCTCTTTCTTCTTCAGCACGTAAATGACCCATGGCGCAATCCTCGTCTCATTAACCCACTTATATGGTTCACTCTCTTTCGCCAACGGCTTGTAAGTTTTGACCAGCTCTAATCCAGCCTTCTTGTAAGTCTCTCGGTAACTCTCATCCGTCCAGGCAACATCTTCAACTGGCCTCTTATCCTCCACATCAGTCATAACAATCCTCACCTTGTCCCCACTCTTCGCACGTTTATTCTCAGGAAAATCCTTAGTAGAAAACGAAGCCCACTCATGCACATAAATCTCAGGCGACGAAACCAAACTAACCACCCTTCCCTCACCTTTCAACAAACGTCTGATTTCTCTAGAGTTCCTGACCTTCTTCTCCATGGTAGGAATATTATCAAACGTAAACACAGACAACACCAGATCAAAAACACCATCTTCGAACTGGCTTGGATTGCCATCTTCGACAACACGATAATCCCCGCTATGATCAAGCTCCCTCGCCTTCCGAATCATATCCTCCGAAACATCAACCCCAACAACACTAAACCCGAGCTTCCCCAAAAACCGTGTAGAACGACCAGTACCACACCCAAAATCCATCGCTTTTCTGCCCTTGACATGATCAAAAATAATCACAGGCAAATCCCTGTACGCCAGATAATACGTGCCCGGAAACTCCAACTTCGCATACGATTCAGCACGCCTAGCATCATCATAAACATTAGAAAACACCACGGCTATCACCTCTTCTTACTAGATGTTCCTTTGATCTTAAATGCCATATTCATCATTAACCCTTGAAGACGAACAAGTTATATGCATGGCTTTTCAGTCAGCTCCGATTAAGGTTATTCTCCGTAAAAGCCTTTAGTGCGAGAATGCCTATTATCCTAATGCTCCACACACAAGACCGCAAACGTGACCTCCGATGACTGAAGATTGGCGAAGCAGAATCACCGTGAACCCCGAAATCCTAGCGGGAAAACCGATCATCAAAGGCACAAGAATCTCAGTTGAACACATCTTGGACCTCCTAGCCAACGGCTGGACAACCGAAACCATACTCGAAAACTACCCACAACTCAAAAAGCAAGACATAACCGCTGTCCTCAGATACGCAACTCAAATGATGAAAGAAGAGAAGGTCTACCCACTACCTTGACCAAATTCCTCGCAGACGAAAACACTCCAATTAAAACCATCCAAACACTCAAACAGAAAGGCAACGATACCTCAGCTTGATCGCTTTGTCCTTGCACGCATCTATGCGTTTCATGTAGTAGATGCATTCTAGGCCATGGATTTCTTTTACGGCAGAATGTTCCGCAAGATTTTTAATAGGAGGTTAACCCTTATAATTATAGCCGCGAACGCGGCACTGATGTTTTACAAAAACGTAAGGAAGTAAAGAATGGGGAGAAGTGGAAAAATGAAGGAAAAGATAGTGTTAATGACGCTAATACTAGTCGCTTCGATGCTTGTGATGTGTGCTGTACCCGTGAGGGCATGGGAGTACTGGGACACGACTGTGGCTAATCCGCAGACTGACGACTTGGTCGACTTTTCCGGACCCCATTGCGACCGAATCCAGATCAGACTGTTCGCAAACGAGCTGGCCGAGTTCCAAGCTCTGGAGGCTGGATCAATCGACGTGACCGACTGGCCAATCAGTCATAACTACTACGTCGCATGGACGAACGATCCGTTGCAGCAGGACATCGCTGTCGTCAACACAGGTCCAGAGTTTGGAATGTATATTCTGGACATGAGACTCGACAACAGAACGTTCCTAGACCCACCGATGAACACTTATCCAAACCCAGCCATGACCACACCTTTCGGCAACCCGATGGCTGACGTGTGGCTCAGAAGAGCCATAGCTACCTGCGTTGACCGCAAGCAGCAAGTGGAGCAGATAGTGAGCGGTGGCATTCCACCTTGGCTGGGTGCCCCGATGTATACTCCACTGAGCTCCGCTTACGGCGACTGGGTTCACCCACAACTCAACCCAAACGGCACCCTCGCTGCCTACACGTACGTGAAGCCAGACGGCACGGCTGACGTTGCTAAGGGCAACCAGTTCTTGGACGACCATGGCTACAACATCTTCGTTAACGGCAAGAGAACAAAGAACGGAGTACCCTTCACGATCAAGTTCTACATCAGAACAGACGATAATTACAGATACCGCTTTGCCACACGGGTCATGCAACCGCGCCTGACTGAAGCCCCGCCGAATGGCCTCGGCCTTGATGTCCAATTGCTTGGTTTCACCAGTGCTGCTATACGATCTGAAGTCATGGCTGCGAAGAGGGGACACATGTACACTGGCGGCTGGGGTCTAACGGAAGACCCAGACCACCTGTACTACCTATTTCACGTAGACAACTACTGGCACCCTGGAAGACCACCAAACTTCATGTATTACCCAGGCGACGCCAACACCTACCACATAACAGGCGGAGGCACATACGATGGCAAAAACTATGGAAACGACCTAGTTCCCTACGGCGCTCCTGCATTGAACTTCTCAGACCCAGACAAGACATGGCTCGCAGCAGAGAACGTCTGGGAAAACCCGCAGAACTATTGGTCTTGGGAAATGATGACCGCCACAGGCTATGGTCGAGCCTTAACAAGCACTTACAAATCTCAGGAGGCCTTAGCTTACTTGGTGTGCGGCGAGCCAATATGGGCTGCTGCAAGTTACACAGCCTTCCACAGACGGTACGTTGGGACACCAGGCGTCCCAGACGAAGAGGACCAATGGGAAGGCCAACCATGGAAGGGTGTTGTAAACCAGAGAGGCTTCGGTGTATGGAGTACAATGTCATTTTATGACATGCACCCGGCAAACGCATTATTCGGCGATGGACAACACATGACTGTCAGATGGGGCTTCAGAGAACCGATCGTGAACTTGAACCCGATCTACGCTGAATGGACTTGGGATTGGTATGTGCTCAACCAATGCTACGACAGCTTGATAGATCTTCACCCATACAAGACAGACGAAATCAAGTGGCTAGCACACAACTGGTCCATCGGCACGTGGGATTCATCGCAATACGGGACGTGCACAAAAATCACCTTCAACTTACGCCATGACGTGCTCTGGTCCGACGGCATGCCATTCACAGCGAGTGACGTTAAGTTCACTTGGGGAGGCCCGCTCGTAAGGGATTCTTTGTCTTGGTGGCTAGCAAGCAGGAAACTGCCACCTGCATATTGGTCGACGCAGGTTGCAGACATCGTGTCGATTTTCACACCAGACCCGTGGACAGTTATCGTCTACTTGGATGTCTATTCCTACTTTGGTTTGCACAGCATGAGCGGCTTCAACATAGTCCTACCAGAACACGTATGGAAGTCTATCGTCTCAGGCAACGATCCAGCACACCCAGATGTGACAGACCCGTGGAACATGCCATGCATCGCCACCGGAGGCTACGTAATCGACAGCACAGCCGACCCCACACCGATAGAGAACATAACGTTACACAAGAACCCACTGCACTTCCGAATTCACCCGACCCAAGCACCAAAGGACATACCAATAGACATCTGGACAACGCAAACCTCAAACGCCACTACCCAAATAGGCAACACGCACTGGATATACAGAAAACAAGGGCAAACTGGAGCAAACGTACATGTCAAAGTGTACCTGCACAGCAATTACGCCTACGAAACCGGCTTCTACAAGAGCAACACCCATAACAATACGACGCTTGACGGACACAAAAACGTCACATTATGGATATGGAATGGCCAAGAATGCCCGAACCAAGAGGAAAACTACGTGCTCTACAGAACACTCGCAACAAATGTGACGTTTGCTGCACCGTTCTGCACTACGGAAGTAGAAGAGTTTGATGTCGACAATCTTCCAGCTTGGTGGTACTACGTGAAGATCGACGCTGTTATTGAAAGCCTTGAGGTTGACGGCGCTCCAGTGAACCCATCACAGAATCCATACAACGGCATGCAACTGACTTACAAGGAGAAAATGATCATCACAAGCAGATACGACCTAGGCGGAATATTCTGGAAACCCTGCCCGCCAGCAACACCAGAGTACCAAGCCATAGCCGACTTGAAGACAAACGTCAAAGACACATACGCATGCGCCCACGCTTTTGGTAGCCGACCGGGATACCCGAACTGGAACGCAGTAGCAGACGTTAACGAAGACTTCAAAATCGACGTCAAAGACTACTACGGCATCAGCCAAGACTTCGGCTGGACCGCACCAAACCCACTAGGTCCATAAAACAACCAACAAAAAACTTCCCCCTTTTTCATTTGCATTCCTCGACAATAGCGGATTCGATAAAAGAAGCCGAAAGAAGTACTCCCAACAACGTGCTAAAGACAAGGCCAGAACTTGTGACAACCAGCCTCGCAGTTTGTTGATCTCTGATGTACAAGATTCGGAAATGTACGATTCTGCAAAATAGGTCCTATACGTAGGAGGTATAAGTCTTTTCCTAGAGTGCCCGGAACTCTTCTATGCGTATGTTGGTCTAATGGCTTTGTCTTTGCACGCGTCTACACATTTCATGCAGTAGATGCATTCTGGGTGGCTGAACTTCTCCCAAGGCAAATCTAAAATCGGCACACGCATCGGACAAGCATTAACACACAAACGACACCCACCCTTCGCACACTTAACCGGATCACGCCGCAAACCGATAAAACTGAACCTGTTCAAGACAGCCATAAACGCACCATGCGGACAGAAATACTTACACCACACCCTCGGAACCAGAGCCGCAAGCACCAGAACACCCACCAAAATAGCCAACTGAGGCCAGAAAATATAAGGAATACCAGCTATCCCAGCCAGAACCTCTTGAGCCGATTTTCCAACAACATACGCAGGAAGATTAGCTATCATCTGAGGCAGAGAAGCAAACAAAGTCTCACTGGGACTCAACGCGGTAAACGGAGCCTTAGCAAAAACCCCCAACGCGTTTTCATAGGTCTTGCTGAACCCCATGACCTTCGCCGTGGCAAACGTCCCACTGATAAACAAAGTGAGCCCAAGAACAACGTACTTCACGTAGAGCATACTGTCATGAGTTCTCAACGTAAAATCTCGCTTTCTACGTTTAGCAAAATCAACCAAATCTTGAAGTAAGCCGAAGGGACAAACCCAACCGCACATCGACTTTCCGATCAGTACACCCACAAGCAGAAACGACGCCAACGCAAGCCACGGAAAAACAGCTTCATGGAACCAGAACTGCATCGCCGACAAAGCGTCACCAACCGTGTTCTGTGGCAGCCCCCAAGTCCAGAGAACGGGAAGCACAAGCGGCAAAGCACCCAAATTGAAGACCACAGCGCTGAAGAATACGAATGACAGCAACTGGATTATTCTCCGCGCAGTGCCGTACTTGAGCAAATACTCCTTGATCTTACCGCCCTTCAACTTCTCGCCTCTTCCATCCGACTAACGAAAGTGTAGGTTATTTATTTTCCGATTACTTTAATGTTTTCCACAAGCACCGCAACGCCACTTTCAATCGCCCGCTTAGCCGCCTCAACACGACCCTCCTTTAGAGTCAGCAGAGTTCTGAAAAGCCCTTGAGCACACGCCTCAACATACTCCGCCCCAAACTTCTGAGCCACAACATCGATGACCTTGCCAAGAACCTCCTTCACAACATTCCATCTATCAACAAGTGTTGCAGATGAAAATCTAGTCAAGACCCTTATAAAATGGTACTGCCTTCTTCTATGGAAGATCTATCTCTAGCCTTGAACAGAAGGGACAGGAAGAGAATAACGATTAGTGAATGTAAAGGAGGGATTAGGCTCTTCGCATTATAGACCTTATTTGGTCAACAAAATCAGTGTCCACTTGCGTTTTCTCAAGTTCAAGCCTTCGGAGCAAGCCATAGCTTGAGTATATGTCCGCTAGGATCCTGCGCTCCACAACATAGGCCCCTGAACTCAGAAACTCTTCAAGCCCTTTTGCAAACAGGTCGATTCTTTCAGCTACTTCGTCACGCTTGAGCGAGTATTTGTGTTCCAAGTGTTTGTAGATCAATTCGGTAGCTTCTGTGCCGAAGACTTGAGTTAGTACGTGGTCGATGACTCTTGAGATCTTTTCTTCTCCCTTGATCACTACCACTGGGTTTTGCATTTGTGTTTACCTTGTAGACATATCTGGCATATTACGACTTAATAAGGCTTCTCGTACACATGTTCATCACATATACACGTCAAAGCAAGGTAGAATCCATCATCACATAAAATCAGTCAGATTTCGCTGTCGAACTCTTCCCAGAACCGGAGTATCAACCGAACCCTCCTCAGAAAGGAGAAGCCTACCATAAACACCGTCATATCCAGGCGCCACCTTAGCCTGTCCTTCCCTAACTCTAACTATCATTTCAGCAATTTTTCCATCAACAACCGCGTTCAACGCGCCTCTTGGCGTGTCTATCAACACGGTGTATTCATCACCAAACTTCTCTATGAGTGAGTTGTAGATGCTCCAAACCCTCTGAACAGAAGGAGAATCAACACCCAACACTGCCGCAATGATCTCAGAAAGAGGAAGCAAACGCATGAAACCTACGGCGTTTGCGGGCACAAAACCGATTGGGCGGTCTGCAAGCTCCTCAACACGTTGTTCAACGCCCTTCGTAAGTTTTCTGCGACAAACAGGGCAGATATTTCCAAGTTTCACTGCATCTTGCGAAGAAAGGGCCACGTTACAGTTTCTGTGACCAGTCCAATGATACTTTCCATATGCTGGGTCTGTCTCTATCGTAAACTTGAAACGCTTCTTGTCCTTGCTGCGAACAGCGTCCACAACTTCATAATAGCTCACCCTGTCAAGATCGAAAACATTGGCTTCTCTGCCGATGCGCCAAGGCCAAAAACTGTGGCTGTCGCTGTTTGAGACCAGAGCAAAGCGGTCAAGCTTGCTCAGCCGCCAGTTCATAGGCGGATCTGACGACAAACCAGTTTCCAAAGCATAAATGTGGCTCGTCATGTCTTGGTAGCATTCTTCGACGCTGTTAAAGCCACTGAAGGCTCCGAATATGCTGAACCAAGGCGTCCACGCATGAGCCGGAAAAACCATATTCTCACTCGAAACTTCCATAACTTCCTCCACCAAATGAGACGCACTCATGTCTAAGGTGGGTCTCCCATCCGAGGCAAGATTACCATATTTCGATAATCTATCGTTAATTTGAGCCGCAGTTTCGATATTTGGAGTTAGAATGACGTGATGGACTTTCCTTACTTCATTCTCAAGAGTGAAAATCGTGCATACTTCAGTCGTCATCATGAAGTACACCGGCGAATCAGGATTTGGTGCAGCCTTGTACAAACCTGTATTTGTCTCTGGAACCAGAGTTTCGTTCAGTTCTTTAAGCCACTGCGGATGAGTAAAGTCTCCAGTCCCAACAAGATTCAACCCTTTAGTTCTGGCAAACCGTGCTATCTCTTCAACGCTCATTCTTTCGCTCGTTGCACGACTAAAACGGCTGTGAATATGCAGATCAGCTACAACCCTCAAATCATTTCCCCGCTAGGAGTTCTACCCTATTCCTTCTGATGCTCTTTCTATTTTAGCCTGACCTCTCTTTTTTTAGAACTATCTGAAACAGAACCCGGACGTTTTCCTTTCAGCACCTTCTCTGCAATCTTGCCCACATCGACCTTCAACAACACTATAGTCACCAAAATAGTCAGAACTATCGAGATCACCATGAGCATTTCCATGCTTATCCATGGAGCCAAAGACTGTTGCCCCCATTTCCCTAGGTAAGCCCCCAAGACAGTTATTGATAGCTTACCCAAGAAGTAGGCTAGATAGAATTTAGCTGGGTTATATTTCAGGAGGCCTAGTGGTATGACCACAGGCTCGTCAGGCAAAGGAGTGGCAGCCACCACAAAGAGCGCGAGGAACGCCCAACGTTTGAATTTCAACCCTGCAACATCAAGACGCTCTCTGCGCTCTTCACTCATGAACCTTCGTATGAAGAAACTGACTAAGTAATGAATGAATTTCGCTGAGGCTGAACCGAAAGCCACAAGCAGCCCTATAGTGACTGGATCTGCATCAACAAACAAGGCAGCGCTAGAAGCTATCATAAGGTTTGAAGGACCAGCGAAAGGTATGATGTTCAGAGAAAATGAAAACGCCACTAAGGCTAACAGCTCATACCACGCAGCCAATCTTACAGTTCCGACCTAAACTTCTTCTTGCAACTGACATTAGAGAACAACGCTTAAAGACGTTACCGTACGAACACCACATTTAAATCAAGGATCCAGTCAGAAAATCTTCAGTGTCTTAAGAGGCCTTAACCTTGCCAAAGAAAAAAGAACCAATATGGATAGCACGAGAGCTTTCAAAGTGTAGCGGATGCAGAAAATGCGAAATCGCATGCTCACTTGCTCATGAAAAGCGCATATGGCCAGAAGCTTCGAGAGTGAGGGTTTTCATGCTCGTTCCAGGTCTTGAATTTCCGCATCTCTGCGCCCAATGCGAAGATTATCCATGCGTACAAGCTTGTCCAGTAAAAGCGTTGTCGATAAACAAGAAGACTGGTGCGGTAACAGTCAAAACCAAGACATGCACAGCCTGTGGAAAGTGCATAGACGCTTGCCCTGGCAGAATACCACACATTCATCCAACTGAAAAATACGCTGTAATATGCGATCTGTGCAAAGGCAACCCACAATGCGTGAAAGTTTGCCAAGAGGGCAAGTGGAATGCACTAACTACGGTTACTAGAAGAGATCAGCCTTGCAAGTTGTACGCGCGCACGCCAGAGGAGTTGACGCATGATTTGGCTGCCAAGATGTATGGAGAACAAGGAGAGGAGTACCTATGATTCTGGGCTATGCTGGAGAGTTCCTAGAGGTTAACCTTACAACCGAAAGTATCAAGGACACAAAGTTTGACGAGGCTGTCTTGAAGGATTATGTCGGCGGTAGAGGCTTAGCCGCGAAAATACTCTGGGACAGACTTGGCAACAAGTGGGAACAAATCGACCCCTTGGAACCAGAGAATGCTCTTCTATTCCTAACCGGACCGTTAACAGGATATTTCCCAGGCGGCAGAATCTGCGTGTCAGGCAAGTCGCCCCAAAGCAACGGTGTAGTAGGCTCGACCGTAGGCGGAGAGTTCGGAGTCGAGCTGAGATGCGCTGGCTATGACGGTATAATCGTCACCGGTGAATCGAAAAAGCCGGTCTACCTATTCATCAAGGATTCTGATGTTGAAATCAGGGACGCGGGTCGCGTTTGGGGCAAAGATGCGAAGCAAACAGTCAGAATCCTCACCAGAGAATGCAGAGAACTCTTGAAGAAGCGTTTTCCGCGGTATGGTGAGTGGAAAGAACCTGCATTGCTGTACATTGGGCCTGCTGGGGAGAATAGAGTTAGGACAGCGGTGGTTGCGGCGAAATGGACGCATGCCGCTGGGTACGGTGGTTATGGCGCAGTCATGGGGTCAAAGAAGCTGAAAGCAATAGCAGTTAAGGGCACGGAACCGTTGCCTGAAGTGGCTGACTTGAAAAAAGTTAAGCGACTGATCCAAGTTGTATGTGATAATGCTTATGACAGTGAACTGTGGCGACGCTGGGGCACAGGCGGAGGCGGCTACGTGGTGGGCGCGAAGACGAGTTCTGAGCCGGTTCGCAACTGGCAGGACGAATGGCATGACGAGAAAAGTTACGGCGTAGACAAGTTTGAGGACAGAGTTTGGATTAAACAGTATTGGAGTGATTTTGGCTGTCCGACCTGCTGCTTGAAAGTGGCGATGGTTAAGACTGGAAAATTCAAAGGCGCAATAACCGACAACCCAGACTATGAACTGCAAGCCTATCTGGGTCCCAACTTGGGAATCTTCACTCCTGAAGAGAATGTTTTTCTTGCATCACTTATTGACGATCTGGGCCTGTGTGGTATTCAAACAGGCAATGTCTTGGGTTTTGCCGCTGAGCTTTTCCAGAGAGGAATACTGACGAAGAAAGACTTGAATGGAATTGAGCCTAGATGGGGTGACGCTGAAGCTTTCGGCATTCTAGCTAAGAAGATTGCCTTCAGAGAAGGCATAGGCGATCTGCTGGCTGAAGGAACCTACCGAGCAGCTTTGAAAATCGGAAAAATGAAGAACACCAACGTGCTACAGTACGCTGTACAAGCCAAAGGCATAAGCATAGGCGCTCACGGAATCCGAAGCGAAAAGGATTACCCAGAGAGAATCGCCTACGTTTGCTCTGTTCAGGGCGGAGACCACACCTCAACAGCGGGGTTGCCTCTTGATGGATCCGGAAGCGAACTGTGGGAGATCTTCAACGATTCAGGAGTCTACTGCAACTTCAACAGCTTCGGCGTGAAACGCAACATCAAGCTCGACCTGTACAAAGCAGTCACAGGTTTGGAATTAACGGCTGAAGAATGGACAAAAACCAAGGCATTGCGGATTCTGCAACTACAGAGAGCCATGCTTCTATTAGGAGGCCCAGACCTGAAATGGAACCCCAACACAGACGATGCTAACCCACCTAGATTCTACGAGCCCTTACCTTCTGGACCTTACAAAGGAAAGGTTACAGACAAAGCTAAAGTGGAAGAAGACAAGAAGAAATACTATGAAGAAGCAGGATGGGACAAGAAGGGCATACCCACTTCGGAGATTCTTAGAAAACTCGGACTGGAAGACGTTGACAAAGCTCTGAACAAATTGCGCCATTAGAACCTCAGAATACCAAGGAATGCTACTAGAGTCAATGCTTAAATAACAAAATCCCATACATTATAGGATAATTGCATCATGGAAGTGAAAGGATTTGAGTGAAGATAAGAAATGGGCTGATAAACTAAGCTCTCAGTGTGGTTTAAGCTCAGCCTTCCTCAAGGACGCACTGGAAGAACTGAACGAAAGCTGCTACGCAGACTCCAAAACCGCAAAGGACATTCTCGAAGAACTCACATCGAGCTGCCACATGGATGAAAAAGAAGTTAGAAGATTTATCAGCGAAGTCTCCAAAAACTGTCCTATAGACGCGAAACAACTTAAGAAAGAAGTTGTGGACGCAAAAGGCAAGAAAGACAAGGTCTTTCAGGCTGTAGATAAAATAGGCCCAAGGAACATACCTGAACGTGAAGGCGCGCGGTAGGCCAAGCCACGCTCCATCTTTCTCTACAACCGTTTCAACGCAAACGGTTTTCAAGTTTTTGCTGTTTGCAGAAATGGTCTTTTAAGTATCGTAGTATCTAATAAGTTTTAAGCTTGGTTGCAAAGACAAAGAAAAAACTTAGATTATGTGGAGTTCTTTCCCGATCTTCTCGAATGCACCGATGGCGAAGTTTAGGTCTTCTCGTGTTAGGGCTGCGTTCATTATGGTTCTTATTCTTGCTTTGTCTCTTGCCACCATTGGATAGACGATAGGTAGAGCAAAGATCCCTTCTTCGAAGAGCCTTGCACTGAGTTTTTTGGCAACGCCGCTTTCTCCGACCATTATCGGTGTGATTGGTGTTTCGCTTTTGCCTATATCGAAGCCTAGGTCTTTCATGGTTTTCTTGAAGTACTTCGTGTGCTCCCACAGTGTGCGTACGTGCTGGGGTTCGTTTTCCAGAACGTCAACGGCTGCTAGGCATGCAGCTGCCACTGCAGGAGGATGTGACCCGCTCAGGAGCCAAGTTCGCGACTTGTTGTAGGCAAAGTTGATCAAGTCCTGTGAACCTGAAACGTGTCCGCCGACTACACCGAAAGCTTTTGAGAAAGTGCCCATTTCCACTTGAACCTTGTCGCGGCCAAGTTTAAAGTGGGAGACGATGCCTCTTCCACCGTCACCGAGTACTCCTTCGCCATGAGCGTCGTCCACGTAGACCATTGCGCCATGTTCTGTTGCTGCTTTGGCTACGCCGTCAAGTGGGGCTATGTCACCGTCCATCGAGAATACTCCGTCTGTGATAATTAGTATTCGTCTGTATTGTGGGTCGTGTTTTTCCGCTTCTTCCAGAACGCGGTGTAAGTCTGCTACATCTGAGTGTTTGTAAACTGCTCTCTCGGCGTGTGCCAGTCTGACGCCGTCGATTATGCTGCCGTGGTTGAGTTCATCGCTAATTATTAGGTCTTCCTTGCCGACGAGTTGTGGGATTAGGCCTGCGTTGGCTGCGAAGCCTGTTTGATAAACGAGTGAGGCTTCTGCGTGTTTGAATTGGGCGAGGCGTTTTTCAAGTTCCATGTGTATGTCCATTGTTCCGGCTATTGGTCGGACGGAGCCAGAACCTGCACCGTGTGTTTGGACGGCTTTGATTGCTGCTTCTTTCAGTTTTGGATGGTTGCTCAATCCTAAGTAGTTGTTGGAGCAGAACATTAGAACCTTTTTTCCGTCCACGGTACACCATGGTGTGCTTGGTCCTTGCAGGATTCGAAGTTTCCAGTCAAGCTCGCTTTTCACTAGATCTTGGTATTCTTCTCGTAAGAATGAAGTGGGGTTTCGCATCCTGTGCCATACCTCTTTTGTGCCTATTCTTACACTCGTTCTCTTAACTCTTTCTCGCTGGTTCGAATCTTTTTTTGTCTAGAGTTTGCCTTCAGCGTGGCGTTTTGATAGTTTTTCGATCATGTCTTTTGTCATGGCAGTTAAGTCGTATGTGGGTTTCCAGCCCCAGTCTTTGCGGGCTGCGCTGTCGTCGATTGACAATGGCCATGAATCGGCGATCTTCTGTCTGAAGTCTGGCTTGTAATCGCATTTGAATTGTGGGATGTACTTCTTGATTTCGGTGGCCAGCTCACCTGCTGAGAAGCTCATTCCAGCCACGTTGTAACTGTCGTGGCGCTTCACCTTGGTAGGGTCAACTTCCATCAAGTCTATGGTCGCTTTGACGCAGTCAGGCATGTACATCATTGGCAGAACGGTGTCCTCTTTCACGAAGCAAGTGTAGTGCTTGTTCTTTATGGCTTCATAGAATATGGCAACGGCGTAGTCTGTTGTTCCACCTCCGGGCAGAACCTCGCTGCTTATGATTCCTGGGTAGCGAAGCCCTCGAACGTCCACGTCATATTTGCTGAAGTAGTAGTTGCACAGTAGTTCACCGGCGACTTTGCTGACTCCGTATATGGTTGTGGGTAGCAACACGGTTTCTTGTGGAGTGTTGACACGTGGTGTTGTTGGGCCGAACGCGGCTATTGAGCTGGGCCAGAAGACCCTGAGCAAGTCGAGTTTTCTTGCAACCTCTAGGACGTTGTATAGGCTTCCCATGTTGATCGACCAAGCTGCTTGCGGGTTCTCTTCGCCCGTGGCTGAAAGTACTGCTGCTAGATGGTAGATCGTGTCGATGTCGTGGTTCTTCACAGCTTCTTCGATGTTCTTTTCGTTGCTGAGGTCAACTTGTACGAATGGGCCTGATCTGAGCAACATCTCGCTGGGCTTTCTCTTGTGTCCTACTGCTACGACGTTCTCGCCACCGTATTTTCTCCGTAACTCCAAAGTAAGCTCAGAGCCGATCTGGCCTGTGGAGCCTGTTACAAGGATTTTTTTCATTACTTTCCGCATCGTCTGACTACCTCATTCGCTATTTATCATAAACAGTCAATGTTAAATCGTTGAGATATAATAATTTTCGGACAGAACTTCAATTCGCATCATGATTAGAACATTGTGTTTCAGGGTTTAGTGAAAGTCTTATCAGAACAGTTTATAGCGTGTGTTGCGAGTTCTGTCATTGATGAGTTATGAAGCTGGGTTTCATCGTTAACCCGATTGCAGGCATGGGTGGCAAGGTAGGCTTGAAAGGAACTGACAGTGTCTTGAAAGAAGCCATTGCCAAAGGAGCCGAGCCGTTAGCGCCTAAGAGGGCAACCGAGTTTCTTCAGAAGCTGAAAGAAAGCGCTGCAGGAAGAGTGTTTGAAGTTTCTACGTGTCCTGGCATTATGGGTGAAGAAGAAGCGAAAGTGGCAAGTTTCACTACTCAAGTCTTGCCTATGCGAATCGGTAAAGAAACGAGTGCTGAAGACACTAAAGCCGCGGTCAAACTGCTGATTAGGGCAGGCGTGGATTTGATAGTTTTTGTGGGTGGAGATGGCACTGCAAGAGACGTTTTCGACGCAATGCATGGTTGCAAGGAGGTGTCAGTGTTGGGTGTTCCGTCTGGGGTGAAAATGTATAGCGGGATTTTTGCGATAAACCCTGCTGATGCTGTGGATGTTGTTGTAGCTTTCGCTGAAAAAAGAGCAGAAGTGACAGAGTTAGAGGTTATGGATTCTGATGAAAAAGCTATTCGTGGCGACACTTTCAACGTCAAGCTTTACGGTTTCCTGAAAGGCCCGTTCCTGCCAGCTCACATTCAGGGAAGCAAGCAAGTAAGCCTCGAAACAGTCGATGAGAAAGACAACCAAATGGCAATCGCACGGTTCATAGTGGAAGAAATGCCAGCCGGCGCAACGTGGATTCTAGGACCTGGAACGACCGTAAAATGCATTGCTGATCTGCTTGACATAGACAAGACAGTTTTAGGTGTGGACATCTACAAGAGAGGAAAAGTCATTCTTGATGTGAATGAGAAAAGAATCCTGAAAGAAGTTGAAGATTGGGAGAACACTTGGATTATTCTCTCGCCAATCGGGCATCAGGGCATCTTGCTGGGCAGAGGGAACCAACAGATAAGTCCAGAAATCGTGAAACGTGTTGGCAGGGAACGAATACTCGTTATGGCAACCAAAAGCAAGCTTCAAAGCATCGAGGGAAATGTCTTGAGGGTTGATACCGACGACGCGGAAACAGACGAGATGTTAAGGGGTTACGGCAGAGTTGTCACGGACTACAGAGAATGGCGGCTAGTACAAATTCAGTAGGAAACCTTTAGCTTGAGATTCGGTTGAGTTATAGGCTATGAGAACTTGAATTCGGTGTATTCGTTTTGGCATGGTTTTCCGTACAAGACTTTGATTGTTTTTCTGTTCGGGTAGAAGATGACTGAGCGCAAGGTGCTTGCGTATTCTGCGTGGCGGCAGATCGTGAGCATGGATGGCTTGTTGTCCTTGCCGTGATCGCGTAAGACTGTGATGATTTTGTTTTCGTCTATCTTGGTTTTGCCCTTGAGCAATTCTTGTGCTCGTTTTAGTCTTTGCTCGCTTGATTCATGGACTCTTGTGCCGAGCATTTCTTTTGCAACTTTGCCCGAGTAGATTGCGTTGTGTGGAATTTCGTATTGTTGCATTTCTGGCGTGAGGTAGTGGTTGGTGTTGATGATCTGCTCGTTTGTCATGTCGCGTGTTGCGGCATGGTTGGAGGTGATTTCAACTGTCTTCAGGTTGCCTTCCGCGTCAGCTAGCATCAATAGGGCATCGTGTCCTCCTCGCTTCGCTTGGGTCATGAATTTAACGGCCTCATCTGTGGTTTTGCATGTTTCGAGCATTTCCTGTAATACTATTGAGAGGGGCACGAAATTGCTTGGTGTTTCAGTCGTGTATGCAAGGTTGTAAGTGACGGCTAAGCCGTGTTCGTTCATCCCTTCCAGCATGCCCGGTTGTGGACCCATCTTGCAGCCCAAAGTTTTGTAGCCTTCATCTGGTTTTGTTTCACATGTCAGATGATAGGGTGCGAAGTCGTTTGGATAGTCAAAGTTCTTGGCAACGATCGTTTCATTCGTTGAGGTTCTTTGAGGGCTGAATCCTAGGCTGGTGCATGCCTCAACATGGAAGCTTGGTTTGCCAGTCAGCATCTCCATTGATTGAAGAAGCAACGCTGTTGGCATGTCTATTCCTGCGCCTTCAGCTATGCCTTTCAGTCGCTGTGCCTGTTTCGGATAGTGCTCAAATATGTCGTTTGTCAGCAGTTTGGTGGCTCTGCGTTTAGCCAGCAACAAGAACAGAGAGGCTGGCAACAGTCGTGGCTTCATGAGTTTTACGGCTTCAAAGTGTGGAATTTGTGTCAAGGCTTCTTGAATTAACCCACTGACAGCGCGTCCTTGCTGGACTCCTATCTCGTAATGGGAACCTGAGAAAACTTGCGAGGTTACAGCTGACATTTAGACAACCGGATTCACTTCTATGTCACGAGCCTTTTATGACTTGCTAAAGAGCCTTGAATTGAATTCTAAGCGGACTATAACATGCATGTTCGTGAAGACGTGTTGAGCTTCAGTTCAAGGCATGAATAGGGGGTAGGGTCTTCTTTGAGAGGACGCTTACCTCAACCTGATCCGCATGCAGAAACTCGAAAACACTGGTTTTTCAGAGACCTGCGATCAAGACACCACCAGCAAAGCGAAGACGAGAACAGGGTTTAGGCTCCGAATTTTCCAGTCTTGCCAAGCAAATTCATCATTATCGGCATCAGATCCATGCCTCTTATGCGGTTGAGCCCGCCTTTTGCGCATGATCTTTCGTCATATTCCATGACGCCGTCGTAGCGGACGTATGGGCCCGTTATGGCGATTGGTACTGGGTCGCCTTCGTGGTTGCCCGTGACCGTGGAGGTTGTGTGGTCAGCCGTAACCGCCAAATAATTGGAGCTTAGATCAACATGGTTTAGCAGGTAACCCAGCATGCCGTCGAGTTTCTCGATTACTTCGATTTTCTGTTTTGCGTTTCCGTCGTGGCTGGCAACATCTGTTGCCTTGACATGCAGGAGCACGAAGTCACTGTTTTTCAACGCTTGAACTACTGCCTTGGCCTTAGCCAAGTAATCAGTCTGAGGAGTCCCTGTTGCTCCTTTGACATTCGCTATTCGCATTCCAGCAGCCTTGCAGACTCCTTTAACCAGCGGCGCAGCGCCTACGCATGTGGCGTGGATACCGAATATTTGTGAGAGAGGTTCTATGTTGGGGATCGTGCCCGCTCCTCTGCACAGGACTACGTTCGCTTGCGGTAAACCGTGTTTGGTTCTCTCTTCGTTAACTGGATGGTTCTTCAGAGTTTTATGGAAGTCGTGCAGCAAGTCGTTCACAATTCGGGCGGTGAGCTTCGCCTCTGAACTGTTGTCCAGAGGTTTTATTTCTTGAGGCTTTTCTCCGGTTCTTCCGGGGTCTGAGTCGCTGACGTTTGTGGAGAGTTTCGGTCCTCTGATGCTGAGGACAGTGCGATGCTGAATGGTGCTCTTGAAGAGAAACTCAGCATTAGCTGGTTTCTTCAGCTTGATCTTCTGCAAACTATCAGCAAGTTTGACAGCGTCCTCGTTTGCGATTCTGCCCGCGCGTCTGTCTAGGATTAGTCCTTTTTCGTTTGCGGTTGCGAAGTTGCACCTGAAAGCCACGTCTCCGGGCAGGACGTTTACGCCTGAGCCTAGGGCTTCTAGTGCGCCTCTTCCAGAGTAGACTTTGAGAGCATCGTAGCCGAGCAGTGCGAGTGTGGCGGTGTCGCTTCCAGGAGGAACACCAGGAGATATCGGGTCGAGTATGCCGCATATTCCAGTTTTCGCTATCTGATTCAAAGAAGGTCTATGAGCGGCTTCTAAGGGTGTTTTCCATTCTAACTCTTTTACTGGTCTGTCAGCCATTCCATCCGCGATAACTAGGATTGCCTTCAACATCAAACCACGCCATACTCAATTGAGGAGAGACATAGCCAGATTTGGATGAGTACAGTTAAAACACTTACGCAGTTGTTAGTTAGGATTTAGTATCAAAACAGCAATAAATAGGGCAATAAGAGATTCGACGAGGATTTGGCAAAGCAAACGATGATAGATGGAATGAGAATATACTACAACTTCATAAGACCACACATGGCACTAAACGGAAAAACACCGGCAGAAAAAGCTGGAATAGACGTACAATTAACAGGTAATAAGCGGGAACAACTAATCAAGAAAGCAGTACATGGATAATGTTAACTCATTTGTCACGGTCTGTTTTTTTAGTCTTTCTTTCTCGGAAGATTAATAGTTTAAAGGGAGGTAAGATTTGAAGAAAATGTTAAATTTGGAAGAGAACGAATTAGTTATAAAGGAAGAAGAAATGCCAAAAAAGAAGACTCGAAGAAAGAAAGTCACCTTTTGGGCTACTGTGAAGAAACCGAAGCGAGTGAAAGTCTCATTTTATGCTAGAAAGAAACCTGCAAGGAAAAAGGCAACTCGAAGAAAAAGAAAGTGAGCCAATTGGCAAGCCAGTATCACATCAACGTGGAAAAAGGCATATTGGCATTTGGTAAGAAATATAAAAGATTTAGCAAAATCTGTGGAAGCAATGTTCCAATTCCAATAAATCATCCGACAAAACGTATGCGTCCAATTCATTACCATCCAGATGTTCATTTTATAACAAAAGTCGGCAAACAATACATCTTTGAAGTGTTGGATAGTGAACTAGGAAATGAGAATCTCATGATTTCAGATATATTATTAGCTTGCTTATCTCCAAACACATCAAAAGTCATTTTCATCGTGCCGAAACCAGAAGATCAAGATAAGGTTTGGAATTTGATACAGCCTATCACAGACAACCTCGTTAGCAAAGGTTTTCACAATAAAGAATTACCTCGCCTTATGGCAACTCTTTACATTTTGAGAAGCGAGGCGAATACTCCAGAAAGCGTTACAGAAGTTTTGATTAATAGTGCAAAAGATAGAGGAGTAACCATCTGATTTGCAAGTAGGAAGATGATTGTTATTTTCTCTATTTCTTGGACTTTCTCTTAGCCAAAAAGCTGACTTTGACTTTTTTCGGTTTCTTCACAGTAGCGGTGAATTCGACTCTTTCTCTTCTTTTCTTAGGCATTTTGACGCACACAACAGTATGTGTACATTCTTATATAATAGCGTTCACCAGAGGAACATTTGAGATTTCAATACATGGGTAGTGGAGTTGTAAGGAAGAGAACGAGAACAGATAGAGACTACGGCTACGTCGGATAGAACGACTACTAACTATTAGCTAGATGTGTGTACTATTTTCTGGTTTTGACTTCTAGAATTTTGATGTATGCTCCTAGAATAATCATCAATACACCAATACTGATAACAACATAGAACGAAACTGAAGCATTGTTAGTGTAAAGAAGCGCTTCTATGAAGACCAGAATGAAACCTAGCCCAACTAGCAAACCACCAACGCCTAAAGTTTTCAGTTCCTTAAACCAGTCGGTAATGTGGTCAAATACTGTTTTTTCTTGTGGCATAATAGAGGGTTCAAGCAATTGAGCTAAAAAAGTTTGCTACTAGAACTTTTCTCTGAGGTATTTAACACATAATCCGAAAGTTATCAAAGAGAAAAGCAAATTGCAAACCCCTAAGAGTTATCAGAACCGCGAAGGGGAATGCTTAATAGTTTCTTTTCCAAATTCTGTTTGCGTGTGGTTGTGTATGTGGGATTGCGTTCCACGTTGCTAAATTCTTGGAACAGTTAGCCCACATTAGGATTTGTTTTTCGCTAGCATTATATTCAACCACATGCGAACATTTGGAGAGATAAGAAATGTCAGACACGGGAATAACCGTCAAGAAATCCGAAGACTTCTCAGAATGGTACACCCAAGTAGTGCTAAAGTCCGAGCTTGCTGATTACGCGCCTGTAAAAGGGTGCATGATCTTCAGAGAAGACTCGTACGCCATCTGGGAAAAAATCCAAGAAATCTTCAACCAAAAAATAAAACAAACAGGACACAAAAACGTCTACTTCCCACTCTTCATACCTGAAAACCTGCTGAAAAAGGAAGCCAAACACTTCCAAGGCTTCACCCCAGAAGTCGCATGGGTCACACAAGGCGGAGACAGCCCACTCGAAGAAAAACTAGCCATAAGACCCACATCAGAAACCATCATGTACGCCACATACTCCAAGTGGATAAGAAGCTGGCGCGACCTACCATTGAAGCTTAATCAGTGGTGCAGCGTCGTAAGATGGGAAACGAAAGCCACTAAACTCTTCCTCAGAACAAGAGAATTCCTCTGGCAAGAAGGACACACCGTTCACGCCACAAAACAGGAAGCAGATCAAGAAGTCATCGAAATCCTCAACGCCTACAAAGACGTCGCCGAAACCTACCTAGCCATCCCAGTCCTCGCTGGAGCAAAAACAGAGATGGAAAAATTCGCCGGAGCACTCTACACCACAGCCCTAGAAGCCATGATGCCAGACGGAAAAGCCCTACAAATGGGAACCTCACATCAGCTAGGACAAAACTTCTCAAAAGTCTTCGACATCAAATTCCTCGACCAAAACGAAAAAGAACAGTACGCATGGCAAACATCATGGGGCTTCTCCACACGCCTCATAGGCGCACTAGTAATGGTACACGGCGACGACAAAGGCTTAGTTTTACCACCTAAAATCGCTCCGACACAAGTCGTCATAGTCCCAATACCCTACAAGGGCACAGACGCAGACCTGATAACAGCAAAAACCAAGGAAATCAAAGAACAACTCCAGAAAAACGGAGTCTCCGTCATCCTCGACGACAGAACCGAATACACCCCAGGCTGGAAATTCAACGAATGGGAACTCAAAGGCGTCCCAATAAGAATAGAAGTCGGACCAAGAGACGTGAAACAGAAACAGGTCATGCTCGTAAGAAGAGACAACCGCGAGAAAACCGCCGTCAAAGAAGAAGAAACAATCAGCACAGTGCTGAAGACGCTCGAAGACATCCAGAACAACCTGTTCAACAAAGCCAAAAAACTCCTAGAAGAAGACACCACCACAGTCGAAACCTACGAAGAATTCAAAAAAGTCCTCCAAGACAAGGGAGGGTTCCTCAGAGCCTCATGGTGCGGCAACTCCAAATGCGAAGAACAGATCAAAGATGAAACAGGAGCAACCATAAGAATAGTACCCTTCGAGAAAGAAAAACCATTCTCAAAATGCGTGCACTGCGGAGACGAAGCCAAAGAAGTAGTCTACTTCGCCAGATCATACTAAGGCGCATTCTCACTCAGACAGTTTTACCTTTTTCTTCAACTGCCCAACAGCATCATTCAATCCCAGCCTCTTCAGAGTAGTCTTAGTCGGTACTCCATGTTCGTCCCAGCCTCTCCGTTTGTAGTACGTCTGCAGCATAACATCGTATTTTGCTCTGTCCAGCTTTGAACCTTTCAACGGACCCTTGGTTATTGGCTCCTCAAACCATCTGGCAGGCGGAACATCCATCCCGCTGCTCCATTCCTTGCCATACTCTCGAACCCAGAATGCACGAGTCAAATTGAAAACCCTGTCAGCAATCAAGTTCAGCGTGTCCCAGTTCATCTCCAAGCCCGTTGCAGCATGCAGCAACCGTGGATACCACTCAAGCTCAAAGCCGACTTCCACCCAAGGAAGCCTACACACAGTCAAAGACTCGAAGACCCCCGCACGGACCCGCTGCAACGTAATGACCTTATCAACCTTCTCAGTACTGTAGTTCTCGCGTCCAGCCTTAACCTCCCAAGAGATCACCCAAGCATCCTTATGATGCGCCCCTATGGAACTGGTCGCGTAAGCCAAAGCCATCCCCGGCGTCGTGTGACAATCATAACCCGAAACCTCCAAACCCTTCACGTGCATCGCCCAGCGCTCAGAACCCTTACCAAGCTTCCCAGCCACGTTCCGAACACCCTCAGCAAACAAATTACCCCTGAAACCACGCCTGAATGCTATGTCCTCAATCAAAGCCTTACTCGACTTAAAACTGCCCCACGGAATCCTCTCCTCGATCAACCCCTTCTCTGAAGCTTCCATGGCGAAACCCAGAACGTTACCCAACGAAATCGTGTCCAAGCCGAACTCGTCAGCGATTCTGTTCAAAGCCGCAACCTGCCTCAGGTTGCCCAGTCCAATGTTCGAACCCAACATCGCAACGTTCTCGTAATCAAGCTCAGATTCCTTCCTGAAAGAATCCTTCACAACGTTACCACAAGTCATGTTACACTGCGGACATCCGCGGTTTCCAACCTTCAGCTTCTCCATAGCAAAGCCGCCGATGGCTTCTGCCTTCTCAAAAACGCCCTCACGATAATTGCACGTGGGAAGCACACTGTTCTCCTGACTCCACTCAATCGTGCTCATCGTACCCTGCCGCTTCCAAAAAGCATAGTTAGGCTTCGTCATAACCTCCCTGTAAGCCTCAGTGCCCAACTCCTTCATCTCCTTCGGAAAAGCCGCAGGCAACTCCCCAGACCCGATAATGACAACGGCTTTCAAGTTCTTCGAACCCATCACAGCTCCAATGCCAGGCCTGCCTCCTGCGCGCCCTTCTTGGCAAACGATGTTCGCAAAAGTCACGAGGTTCTCACCGCCCTGACCTATGGCGAGAACACCTGCAGTCTTTCCGTATAGTTCTCTCATCTTTTTTTCAGTCTCAAAGGAATTTAAACCCCATAAGTCCTTGCCGTCGAGAAAGTCAACGGAATTATCCCGAATGAGCAAAGCCGTGGGTTTCTCAGCCTTGCCTTCTATGATCACAGCGTCGTAGCCAGCCTTCCGCATCTCGACAGTAGCATGAGTTCCCACGTTCCCGTCTCCATAGCCGCCAGTCAACGGGCTCTTCGCGGCGACGACAAGCTTGCCGCTGCTCGGCAAAGCCCACCCCGTCAACGGGCCAGCAGCGAAGATGAGCTTGTTATCAGGCGACAAAGCGTCAGTGCCGGGTTTCAGCTCATCCCAGAGAATCTTCACTGCAAAGCCTCGTCCGCCGAGAAAATTCTTTGCTACGGATGCATCATATTGTTCTGCAACTGCCTTGTTCCTGCTCAGGTTGACGCGCAGAAATTTTCCAGTCCAACCGTACATAACCATGGCCACCTCAAAACGAGTGAATAACTATCTGCTTGAAAGTAGATAAATCTAATGATAAAAACTTGCTAGATCACCAGTTTTTCTGGTTCTATGCTCCGGTTTTTCAATCCCAAGTCGCTGACTTTGAACTTCTTGTCACCGTACAGCAATGCGTGCTCTTCGCCGTTGTAGAGCGCTGTGGCAATCCTGCCCATGGCGTCAGCCTTCAATATCCCGCTTCCGCTCGCGCCTCCCACCACCATCAAACCGTTCTCCTCGAAAATCAGAGGTTGCCCATCGATGGTGTTAATTTCGTACAAGCCTGCGAAAGCTGAGAACGGCTGGCAATCTGTGAGTTGCGGGAAGTATTTTACCATGACTTGGTACAGTCCGAACCTGTAGTAATTCTCTTCAGGTTCTGGGTTGTCCTCAACTTTGAAGGCTCTTGGGAATTCATCTGCATAAGCCAGCCATAGTGCATCTTCTTCAGGAGCAGGGCGAATGTAGGCTGAAGGCTTCGGGAGGATCGTGAACGGCAAGCATCCGGCGTTCGAGAATTCTTTGCAGAACAACAGTTTCTTCAACGCGTCGGTGTTGGCCTTTATCGAGAACACTTGTCTTTTTTTGGCTTTGATGAAGCATTCAATTCCTAGAGGGTCAAGGAGCTGTGCAGTCCACGCTCCAGCCGCGACTATAGTCCTCTTCGCCTTTATCAGACCCTTGTTAGTCTTTGCCCCGGTGATCACCGTTTCCTGCCAGAAGTAGGGTTCACCAGGCATGCCCAAAGGCTGATGCGGTTCAGCAGTGATCTCAGTAACCTCTGTGTTGTACTGAATCTTACCTCCCAGCCTGAGGAATTCTGACTCGTAGAATTTCACGAGCGAATCAACATCGATGAGACCTGCCTTGGGAATGTGAATGCCCTTGTAAACGTTCCCTAAACCCATCAGCTGTGCTTCTTCATCGTTGCTGAGGTTTGTTCGCATCGCAAGTTTTCTGGCTAAATCCGACTCATCATACACCGTGTACTTGAAACCTCTGCTGGCCAAGTCTTCCATGACTGGGAGCATCTTGCGGTATCCTTCTTCATCAAAAAACCACAGGTAACCAGCCCAGCGCAGCTTCAGATCAAATTTCAGAGCCTCTTGCACGTGCCGATAGAACTCAGCTGAGGAATCAGCGAGAGCAAAATTAGTTCTGGACGCAAAGAGACAGCGAAAAGCCGCCGCACTCTTTGCCGTGCTACCTTGGCCAGCGGCGCCAAGTTTGTCCACAACCAGAACATTCAGTTGAGGATTCCTGCTCTTCAGATGGTAAGCAGTTGACAAGCCGACTATTCCCGCGCCCACTATAAGCGCGTCGTATTCCGTCATAATCTTCCCCGCCGGGTTTTGGATGGCACTATTAGAAAAATAGATCGGATTTAAGCTTAGCTGTCTCGTCAAGTCCAAACCCATATCGTAAGAGAACGCTTATTTACCTCCTAGAAATATGATTAACACCAATCGTTCAGGTTGAGGGAAGGAATTTGCGAGCAATAAAAGAAATGAAAGCAATTTCAATCATTATCTGGATCTTGCTTATTCTATGCTTCACGATAGTCGGTGGGTTGATATCTTACATATGGGTCATGTCGAACTATTACAACATGCCCCAAGACACAACATTGCTCGTTGTTGAAAACGTCGATTTTTCACCTGAGAACTTCACGTACTTCAACATGACAGTCCTTAACCCATCAAACTCCGTTACGGACGTAAACGTCACAGCCATCATACTTAGAGTTGAAAGTAGAAATGAGACATACTCAGTTGAAAAAACAGAACCTGCAATCCCATTCGTGATAAACAGAGGAACGAGACAAAGCTTCAAATGCCTCGAGAATTGGAGCAACTTCACAGGAGAACTGGTCAGGGTTGAGCCGATAGCAGCCCAACCCGCAACAATAAGCTATCCAGTCGTGGCACCTGGCGGAAAGTTGAACCTCACCCCCATCTTTGACCCCACTGAGAGCGTAGAATACTTCAATCTGACCATAGAGAATTCCGCAGCAATTTACAGCATGAACTTCACAATCTCGGAAATATCAGTATTCTCCCTTAATCTGACCCGTACTACTCCATCGCTTCCGTATCTTTTGGAACCTAACCAAAGACAGACATTCCAATGCCCTCTGAATTGGGACAGAGCAAAATACAACGTTACAATCTCTGTGAAAACAACAGAAGGATACGAAGCGGCCTACGAAACAGAGGCACTGCGTACTGCATCTCTTTACGTTTCGGACATCACCTTTAATTATCAACACACAGCGACTTTCAATGTAACCATCACTAACTCAGAAGATGCCACAGCCTCAGCATTAATAAGCAAAATAAACTTAACGCTTCAGGACGGTACACCAGTCCAGATCAATCAAACATCACTACCCTTGTATCCGTTCTTCACATCATATCTCTCAACCAACGAATCACGGACTTTTATCTGCTATTGGGATTGGAATGAACATCGCGACGAGAACATAACAGTCAGCGTCTATACCGAACAGAGCTTCTCAGTACTGAATATGACCACCAAAACGCCGCCTCGCATCGCATGGAACATGACGGGTACAAAGTTTGACTTGGACGATCTAGAGCACTTTTCAGTGAACGTGACAAACCTACCCGTTTCTCTTGAAAACTTCACAGTTACAATGATACAAATCGACAACCAAACAACCACACTCGATCCTCCCTCCGCGCTTCTGGCAAACGGCACCGAGGTAACGTTCACTTGCGGTTTCAATTGGACGACATTGCGAGGACAGGACGCCAACATCTCGATCTTCACGAACGTTGGGTCGAATATTTCAAGCATCGTACACGTACCGTCTGTTGGGCTTAAATTCTTGGATAAGCCAGTGTTCGGTGACCTTCTCGGCATGTACACCAACATCACCATTGTAAACTCGAACAACTCACGCCAAGACGTAGTGATCAAAACAATAACCTTCCAAACCAACAAAACACTATACTCAATCGATGGCACGTTAACATCACCTGTGTTAACGCCAAGCGGCTACCTACTCAAAATCGGACAGAATGTCACGATCAACTGCCGATGGGATTGGAGACAGTATTCAGGAACTCTAAAGGTAACCGTCTACACTGCTGAAGGCATTGAATTATCTGAAGAATGGATTATATAGACATATACAAACCGCCCACAAGACTTATTTCTTTTCCTGACTCTAGACTCAAATCCAAAGTGATAGTCCTTGACAAACGTAAAGGTCACTGAAAGAGTCCGCACCATAGAGTACGCCATACGCGATGTGATTGTTCACGCAAAACAGGTCGCAAAAACAGGAAAAAAGATATTCTACTTGAACATAGGAGACCCAGTTGCGTTCGACTTTGACACGCCACAACACATCAAACAAGCCTTGATCGAGGCTGTTCAAGAGGGAGCAAATGCCTACGCCCCCTCAGAGGGGGTGCCTGAGCTTAGGCAGGCAATAAGCCAAAAAGAGAAAAGAGTCAACGGCGTGGATGTTTCAGCTGAAAACGTGATCGTCACTTCAGGAATATCTGAAGGCATTCTGATGGTAATGGCGGCTCTTATCGATGCAGGCGATGAGATTCTTCTTCCAGGACCGACTTATCCGCCTTACATTTCGTATGCCAAGTTTTTCGGTGGAAAACCGATTACATATGAGACTGTGGAGGAAAACGGTTGGCAACCAAACGTTGATGACCTCAAAAAGAAGATTTCAAATAAAACTCGGGGAATCGTGATCATAAACCCCAACAATCCTTGTGGTGCACTTTATGAAGAGAAAGTCACCAAGCAAATAGTGGACTTGGCAGGCGAACACGATCTTCCAGTCTTGTCAGATGAGATTTACGATCAAATAACATACGGAAAAAAGTTTGCGAGCACTGCTCCTTTAGCTAAGGATGTCCCTGTCATCGGCTTGAACGGTTTTTCAAAGGCCTACCTGATGACCGGCTGGAGGCTAGGCTACCTGTATTTCCACGATCAGCAGGGGCGCTTGGAAGAACTGCAACAGTGCGTTGAAAAAGAAACTAGGATAAGACTCTGCGCCAACACGCCAGCTCAGAAAGCCGGCGTAGCCGCTTTAAACGGTCCACAAGACCACATTAAGCAGACTGTGGAGAAACTCAGACAAAGAAGGGATTACGCTTGGAAAAGACTGAACGAAATTGAGGGTATAAGCTGTGCGAAGCCAGAAGGAGCGTTCTACGTTTTTCCAAAAATTCATGCTGTAGGCTCTAGATGGAAGACAGACATGGAATTCGCACTCGATCTCTTGAAGGAAACAGGCGTGCTCTTCGTTCACGGATCAGGGTTTGACCCAGTCTACGGAGCAGGACACGTGAGAGGGGTCATACTTCCTCCCATTGAAACGCTTGAGCAAGCTCTAGATGAAGTCGAAGAATTTATGAAAAACAGAAAATAGAACAGGAGTTTTCTCAGCTTTACGCCCGATTTTCTATTTGTAGATAGATATTCCTTGGCTTGGGTCTTGGACTAGCTTTGCGAACTCTTCCATGAGTCTCTTGGTTATTGGGCCTGGTTTACCGCTGTTTATGGCTCTCTTGTTTATCTCTCTGACAGGCACGACTTCTGCGGCTGTTCCCGTGAAGAAGGCTTCTTCTGCGTTGAACAGTTCGTACGGAGTTATGTTCTTTTCTCTAATATCGTATCCTAGTTTTTTAGCCAGTTTCATTACTTCTTCGGCTGTTATTCCAGGCAGTGCTCCCGTGTAGCTTGGCGGAGTGAGAAGCTTCCCATTCTTGACTATGAATATGTTCTCTGCAACTCCTTCGCACACAAAACCATCCTTATTTAGGCATATGGCTTCGTCTACGCCGCCTATGTTTGCTTCTATCTTTGCCAGTATGCTGTTCAGGTAGTTGAGTGACTTTATCTCGTGTGATGTTGCGTCCACCGGGTCTCTTTTGACCCATGAAAGCATGGCTGTTACACCCTTCTCTTTGGCTTCGCCCTTATGCAGTGCAATTGTGTCGGTTATCACGATTATAGTGGGTTTCGGACATTTCTTCGGGTCCAATCCCAAGTCTCCTACTCCCCGCGTGACTACCAAACGAATATAGGAGTCCTTAAAGTTGTTCTTTCGCAGTGTTTCCAGAACGGCTTGTATCATCTGTTCTTTTGTTATTGGGATTTCAAGCATTATCATGTGAGCTGAACGGTAAAGCCTGTCAACATGCTCCTTAAGCTTGAACACTGAACCACTGTAAGCACGAATTCCCTCAAACACGCCGTCTCCATACAAGAGCCCGTGATCAAAAACTGATATTTTCGCCTCTGACTTCGGATAGAACACGCCGTCAACGTAAACCTGTAATTCCTTTTCCACTATTTGCCCCCCAGATTAGAGAAGCTAGTCTATGAAACTATGGTTTGATATAGTTTTTGCAAAAACCCACGTGCTTTCACCGTTGCTAACCATAGAACTGCGGTCTCTTCGAAACAAGCTTCGGCAATGGCAACGGCTTGAAAGGTTTGCCTTTCACTGCTTTCTCGATCTCACTTGTCAGTTCTTTGAGCTTCAGCTTGCGAAGTTCTCCGGTTTTCCTGTATCTCACTGCAAGCACGCCGGAATCAAGTTCCCTCTGACCCACGACGATTACGTAGGGAACCCATTCCATCTCAGCCTCTCTAACCCTCTTCTGCAAAGTCAACTGCCTATCGTCAATGTCCACGCGTATACAATGCTTCTCCATAGTCTCTGCCGTTCTCTCAACTTCTTTGAGGAAATTGTCAGACATTGGGATTAGGCGCACTTGGGTTGGCGCGAGCCACAGCGGAAGCATGGGCGGCTTGCCATTCTGCTGTTCCCTGTAAGCCTTTTCCAGCAACGCGTACACGTCTCTTTCAATGGCACCGCTCGGAGAACAATGCAGAATCAGCGGATGATGCTTCTCACTTTTTTCGTCAACGTAGTTTATGTCGTATCTTTTCGCGTTTTCAACGTCAATCTGGTCTGTGGAGAGGGCTGCTGCCTTGTTTTGATTGTCCACGAAGTTGAAATCCCATTTCAGTACGAAGTAGAAGAAGCGTTCCTTCCACATCTCAACCAAAACAGGTTTGCCGAACGTTTTGGCTAAAGACGCCACGAATTTCCCGTTTTCCTCAAAGAATTCCTTCGTGAAACGTACTCCCGCTTCATAATCGTCCTTGGATAAGCCTATCTCTTCTAGGATTTGCGCCGATAGCTTGAACCTTACTATAAACTCTTTCTTAGCCTGTTCAAGATCAGTACAGAAGGCGTGGCAATCGGGCATACTGAAAGCTCTCAAGCGTCTCAGACCGACGACCTCGCCACTCTTTTCACGCCTGAAACTGTATCTGGTTAACTCGTAGACTTTCAGCGGCATGTGCTTGTAAGAAAACTGCGCATCGTGAACCATCAGGAACTGCCCGAAGCACGCGGCAAATCGCAAGAATAGTTCCTTGTCCTCGGTCTTCAGCAGGTACTGTCTCGCTGGGAAACGGTTCAGATAGTCAGCCAAGCTTGGATGATGAAAATCGTACATGATCGGAGTCTCGACTTCCATCGCTCCATACTCATTCATCTTGGAAGTGACAAACTGCTCAAGCAGCGACTTGATCAACCGTCCTTTCGGGTACCAGCGTATGTTGCCAGGATCACTTCCCATCTCATAATCGGCTATTTCCAACCGTTTCATCAGAGGTACGTGCGGGGGCATTTGCTGGCTTGCCCTAACCTTTGAAATCTCGTACTTGGCGAATTTTTCGAGGTTTTCGTGCCCTTTAAAGTTGAAGTCTTCCACTGGCACCATTTTGCCGTCCGGTTGTAGGATGTACCAGAATGATTCGAGTTTTTCCTCAGCTTTTGCCGCTTCCGAAACTGGCGTTTCTTTTTCCTCTTTCTTTTCAGCAGCCACGTAAACGCGGGACTGCTCAGCAAGTGGGTGCCCTTTTATCGAGATTACGAATTGTTTGTTCCAGCCGAATGGAGCTCGGTAGGTTTCTATCTTTTTTTCTTTTGCGTAGGCTTCCATCGCTTTGACTATTTTCAGTGCTTCTGTTGGCTTAGCGAGGTTGCTGCTCAGGTGCGCGTATGGGTAAATGATGACTCGGTTTACCTTCAGCTTCTGGATAAAGTCCTGAACCTCATCTATGGCTTTCTGGGCCACACTCTTGTCGTCACCCTCTTCAACCGCCGTGAACAGCACAACGATTTCTTCTAGGCGGACGGGTTTCTTTTCAGCCTCTTCAGCCAAGGTTATTTCTTTCTGAACAGGTTTGTATTCGATAAAGTCTGAATGCAACTGCAATATACGCATAGCATCATCACTCGTTTAGCCTTTATACCGCATCTGCTCAAGCTGCTTGTCTTTCTTGGTCTTCTTCTTGTACTCTTTGTAATGCTCCTTGCACAAGTAAGCACGCTTCTCGCTACCAACTCTTAAGCCCGCGGACTTGACTTTGTCAGCGGAGATTGAACGAACAGCTTCTCCGCCGCAGCCAGACACGCTACATTTCACGCCTTTATCAATGCGACCCAAATTTCAACACTCCACACATGTCACGACTCTGACGCAATACATTATGCGTCATTGCTTAATTTCTTTTTCATAAAGTTCACGTGCTCTCTGATAAATCTGCTCTCTGTCGCCGAAAAATGTGGGTCCAATGCCTTCAACGACGAATGAAGCAGTTGCAGAACCTACACACGCACAACGCAAAACATTCTCACCGTTAACGTATTCAGCCAAGAAGCCGCCGATGAAAGCATCTCCAGCTCCAGTTGGGTCAACCACTTTTGCAGGCGTGCAAGGTGGAATATTGTAGCGTGTTCCTTCAACAGAAAGCGCTGCGCCTTTCATGCCTAGAGTGACAATGGCTATTCTGACGCCGCAGTCGTGTACTCCTTTTATCGCCGATTCAAGATCTGGCAGTTCTGTCACTGCCTTGATCTCGTTCAAGGATGACTTGTAAATGTCAACAAGCCCCAATATTCTCTTGTCCGCCAATGAACACTCTGTAACGTTTCCGTTCTCATCAAAATTTCGAACCAGTCCCTGTGGGTCTAGAGACAAGACATCAGCGCATTGTTTCAGCTTCTCCACGATTTCGTACGTGATCTCGCCGGCGATGGGAGCAATATGGATTGCCGTGGCTTTTAGTGGGTTGGGCAAGTCATCAATAGTAATGGGTGGTGCTTTGCTCTTCAGGAGAAGAGTTCTTTCTGAAAGATCATCATTGTATCTCAGTTCAAAACGTGTGGTATTTGCGCTCTCCACTTTGGTTAATCCGCGCAGGTCGATACCTTCCTGCCCCAGCCACCATTTGTAGGCTTCTGGAAAATCGCCGCCAACCTTGGAAACAGCGGCAACTCTTGCTTCGAAACGTCTAGCGGCAAAAGAAACGTATGTGGTCGAACCTCCCAAAACGACGAAAGGCGTTTTCCTGTCTGGCAAGAATATGGAGTCGATACAGAAGTGCCCCACTGAAACGATGTCAAACACTGCAGGTTAGCGCCTCGTCCAGAATATTGTGTGAAGCTTAACTTAAATACAACGGAACTGTGTTGAACGCGGGTTGCCATTTTCGCGTAAAACTTATATTGCCAGAATAGGACGTTATTAGGTGCGCCCTCTAAGGTGGCGGTTTGGATGAAATCCCCATAGTTACTGCACGTTTGCAGATGACAGAGATTCGTAGTTTACCTTCTTTCTCGGAAGATGAAGTACTTGAACTTTAGGGGAGGTGATGTTTAATGCTCAACATTCGCAACATGAGAACAGAAGACGTGGAAACAGTAGCAAAAATGGTAGCTCTAGATCACAACAAAGACCCAGAAAAAGGCTTCAAAGAAGCCAGACAGCACACGCGGGATCATCTGGAAATCGTTCCTCAACACTGCTATGTGATAGAAAACGATGATAAACAGATAATTGCAGCTGTGGTTCTGCATCCAAGAGACGAAGTTTTCGAAATCGAAGACTTCCACGTAAGGGATATCAAACAAAACAGAGATGCTCTAGGATTGCTCAAGGCAAAACTCATGGAATACCTGAAAAACGTCGAAACAGGGGTTCTATGCTGTCCCTATGCCCTGAAAAGACTCATTCCAACAGAATAGAGCTATGACTGAAGCAGAAGAATAGCCTTCGCCAAATCTCCTCCACTTTCTTCCAGCGCTTTCCTTGCCTCTTCTAGACTCTTTCCTGTCTGGTCAGCCACAAGTCTAACGTCTTCTTCGCCTATTCCCGGCATTTTTCGATCTGCGGCTTTCTCTGTGATCTCTCCGCCTGCAATTTGGAACATTTTTTGTCCCTGAGCTTGAAGTATGGAGACTTCTGGGTTTTTGATTGTTATTTCTTTGCTGTTGGTTTTGATGATGACTTCTTGGACATCTTCGACTTGTTCCATGTTCAAGCCCATGCGCTGCATCATACGTTTCGCTTCACGGGGATTCATGCGCCCACGCATAAGACCACCTCAACTACACTTAGCATTTAGTGTGTAAGCCTTCAAATACTTAACCCTCATCCACAGAACCGCGTCTGACTTTGACCGCAACGCCACGTTTGAAAGCTTTCATCTCTCCGCTGGACAACATCGCACGTCCAACTGCCAACACTTCACCTTTCTCGTCAACAACGATAACCTCATTCTTAGCGCGAACCTCATCATCAACCTTAACGACATGCACGGCAAAAACGTCGCCACCCTCAACAATAAACTCAGAAACATCATTCCTGACTGTGACAAAGCATTTCGCAGAACCTCCAATACCTGCAAGACGTTTCGCGCCTGCAATGCTCAAAGAGAAAAAACCGTCTGTCGGTCGCATGGTTGCTAATCTTTCGCCGTCAAGGTAGATGTAGCGGATTCGACCTGTTCTCTTGGAATAGCTGATTTCCACGCTGT
>Ga0315279_10001713_pt1 | contig 35709 bp, 35 predicted proteins | sample YL17G06_20_MG_FD_203694 | JGI IMG/M metagenome (GOLD analysis project Ga0315279, IMG submission 203694) | Sediment microbial communities from Yellowstone Lake, YNP, Wyoming, USA - YL17G06_20 | ecosystem: Environmental > Aquatic > Freshwater > Lake > Sediment | place: USA: Wyoming | collected...
CACTCGGGATAGCCCCGTCACACTTTCGTGTATTGCGAAGTTTTCGCGACTGCTGCGCCCCGTAGGGCCTGGGCCCTTGTCTCAGTGCCCATCTCCGGGCTCCCGCTCTCACGGCCCGCACCGGTTATAGGCTTGGTGAGCCATTACCTCACCAACAACCTGATCGGCCGCGGCCCCATCCTTGGGCAACGCCTAGAAGCATGCCCTAAGCGCCCTTTAGGCGAAAATCCATTCCAGGAGTCTTCACCTATCGGACATTAGCCCCAGTTTCCCGGGGGTGCACCCGTCCCAAGGGTAGGTTAGCCACGTGCTACTGAGCAGTATGCCGCGCCTCCAGCGTAGCCTGAAAGCGCACGACTAACATGTCTTAATCCCATCCCGATAGCAGTGGGGTCCGGCAGGATCAACCGGAGTTACACACTCCTTTTTGACCACAGCCAGACGGTTATTTTCATAGCTGTACGTCCACAAAGTCGACTGGATTTAGAGGAGGAAACAACCACTATACGCCAAAGCCCAATTCAGACCTAACGCAAATGAGCATGTCAGGTCCACATGTTTGTTCCCGCAACTGGAGGCCAACCATCCTCATTCTGTAGGGCGACTGTGCGCCTTTATGGTCGGGGTTGAGCCGCCGCCGGAAAGTTGCGGGGCTGGCTAATCATTGCCAAATTGAATCATGGCATCTTAGCTGATATAAACGTTTCTTTCGTGTCTAATATGGGTTGTTGTCCCTTAATCTGCAGTCTTCAGCAGAGTCAACAGTTCACTTAGACGCTTAACAATATAGTCAGGCTTGAAATCTGCAACATCCTTTAAAGGTCTTCGTTCGATCAAAACAGTTTTCATTCCGACGCTTTTTGGTCCCTTGACGTCCAAATCCAGCATGTCGCCTACAAAAACTGTCTCTGACGCGTCCACACCTAGAGCCTGCAATGCTCTGTTGAAAATCTTCGGACTCGGTTTCCTTTGGTTGACTTCACCGCTTATTACGATGATGTCAAAGAATCCTCTTAGACCGAATTTGTCCAAAAGCTTAAAGCCGCATTCGGGAATTGCGAAATTTGAAATCACGCCAAGCTTGTATTTTTGGTGTAGCACTTGCAGAGTATCGGTTGCATCATCGTCTAAGCGCACGTGATTCATGAACTTTCACTGGAACAAGGCTGCTGTCAATGTAGTCTTTGTTGTTGCATCATCGTCTAAGCGCACGTGATTCATGAACTCGGTGGCGAAAGCCGTTGTAGCCTCAGCCACGATCGGATCGGAAGCGTCAACGTCGTAGCCAAATCGTTTCAACGTTTGGGAAACTCTCACGTTGAAGTGCGGTTCATCCAAGGTCTGCCGGGTTTCAGAATAATGTCTGTCTCGAATTTCAAAATAAATAGGTTTAAACTTCTCAAACGAGATGCTGATGCCGTTCTTCACAAGAGATTCGTAGAGCTTCCTTAGGCTAGGCGTGTAGTAAGCCTCGTCGCGTTCAAGCAAGAACAAGGTATCAAACAAGTCGAAGAGTACAGCCTTCACCCGCATTCTGGTTTCTCCGAAGACAAGTAACTCAAATCCCGCATAAAACGCTTCTTTGCGACGAATCACTCAAGCTTACATTTAACCTGTGTGCTGACTTCAGATACTCAGAAAGAGGGCCAAATTGAACAATCGCAAGGGGTTTTTATGATCCATGATTTAATTGTCGTTTTCCATGGAATAATCACGATTCACCTGACTCAAATGTAGTCCAGCGACTAGTCAGTTGACAGAAGCCTTCCCTGGAAACTCTGATACTTTTGTAATGGTTAGCTTCGCTATTTCCTTTTCTGGATTCATCTTTTGGAGATACACGAAAACCACGGAAAAGCCATGATATTGCATCATCGCTTGGCATGGTGCCATTTGCCATTGTCGCCAAGCAGGAATTTGCCAAAGCTGCTCAGACGAGCAAGTAGGTTGATCAGTCTCAGGATCGGATAAAAGGGCGTATAGAAGAGCAGGTCTCTGTAGTTGTGCTCGTTGTACGCGAATTTCAAAGCGATGGCCTGACTTACGGCCCCAACAAGCAGCCCGTACGGAAGGAAAACCAGCAAGCCAGCTGCGTAAATGATGCGGTCAGGCGCAAACCAGAAAAGAAATGGAAAAGCTACTAAGGCAGCCACGTCAATGGAGGCTCCAGCATATTCAAAAACGTAGCAGTACCACAGAAGCAGACTCACTGATGATCTTTTCATGAGCATGTCCCTGTGAATTCCTAGAGTGTTGTGAAGCCAGCCAGTGAACCATCTTGAGCGCTGATTCCATAATGCGCCAAAGGACTGCGGAGCAATTGACGAACTCGTAGCGAGACTGACATAGCCGACTCCTGCACCTCTCTTATGCATCTCCAAGGTTATTTCCAGATCTTCCGTAACCGAACGAAGAGTCTTCTCGCTCAAGATTGCACGAAGAATATCAGCGTCATACAAACCGATTGCGCCAGACACAACCAGCACACTATCACCCAAGGACTGGGCGCAGCGTTCCATACCCAAGCCCTGACTATACTCAAGCTGCTGCAGAATTACGTATGGGTCAAGCTCTGAATCTCCATCAGATGGATGCACATAGCCGGTGACGGCTTTCTTCCCATTCGAAATAACGTAGTCTACAAGCTGCACAAGCGTGTCCGGAAACCACCAAGAGTCCGCGTCAACAACGGCAATGAGGCTGCCCAGAGCACTGTTGACTCCTGTCTTGATGGCTTCAATCTTGCCTAGATTGGCCGAGTGCCTGATCACTTTTCCCCGAACCTGAGGACGTCTTCTGCGATTCAGTCCTATGGCAGACCAAGCAACCTCGTAAGTGTAGTCGCTGCTACCATCATCAACGACAATGATCTCACACGGTCCATCGTATTTCTCTGCACATCTAAACAGGCTTGAAACACAGCGAGAGACGTTTTTCTCTTCATTGTAAGCAGGAACAACAAAAGAAACCATTGGAGAATATGCCCGCCTTGCTTTTCGTTGCCGAGCCCTAGATAACAAGGCGGCTAACGCCCAAATTCCTGCGAGTCCAACTGCCACGAAGGTGTACCATGAATACAGAAAAAGCATGACTGCAGACCACAGCCAATCCGTGGGAATGTTTGGCGGTGCGTAACCCAGAGTCAAGTTCAGTAGCCAGCGTACGAAGAGAGGGAAGTATTGCCAAGAAAGGTAGGCTAGGACAAAGGGCACAAGGAACACTAAATAGATGGCCTTAGAGCTTCTCGTCATATATCGACCCATCCTCGAAACGTTAAGATTGGGCTAGCCCTCCCCTTTCTCCCAACAAGAAGAGGTTCTCCTAAGCATAAAGCAAGTATTCCCGCAAAGATAATATTCCAAAAGACAAAAGGAAATAGTCTCATGGAAGACCTGTCACGCTATTACACGCTGCTTCGAGATCCAGCACGCAGAAAAATCGTCGAGATTCTAGGTGTACAAGAGAAAATTGGTTTCAAAGAGCTTCGTCAGATTCTGGGTCTGGGCGTTGGCACAGTTTACTATCATCTCGACATGCTTTCGGATTTTGTCGAGCAGGACAAGCAGCGCAAGTACAGACTCAATGATCGTGGAAGAACTCTGTACAAGATCTTGAAAGAAGGGCAAGTGCCTGCTACTCTAGAGATTAGCGAAACCCTTAACCACCGTCTCGCAAAGTGGCTTTTCCTTTCTCCAGTATTCTCGAAGACCGTGAAGCCAGCGAGGTTTTTGCCAATCTCTCTGGCCGTGCTGTTGTTAGGAGCTTTTGGTTCTGCCTATGCGAGACTTGAGCCTACTTTGTTCTTTTATTGGCGATATCCTGAGTACAGTTATGCAGGCATCGCGACTCTTTACGTGTTCAACTGGGTCAGCTTGTTCCTGTTCGCAGAGATCTTCACATACCTAGTCTTCAGACGAAGCGGAAACGATCTTCAACTTTTTACGTGTGTTGCGGTGGCTTCGTTTCCAATTGCAGCTTTTCCATATGTGTACCTCTTTGTTACAGATCTTGTCGCACAGTATGTTCAGATCGTCTTGCAGATTTGGAGTCTCTTGCTGGTTTCGGCAGCATTTTGCTATGGGAAGGGTATAAGGCTTGATAAAGGAATACTCTTGAGTCTAGTAGCTGTTTACTTGAACATTGCCGTACTGTTCGTGCAAGGACGTTTTACCTGAGATCGGAGCTGTTACAGCAAGCTTCCTCCTTCTAGCCACGAATACCGCTGATGGCACACACATGGCGATGAGAAGGATCAAAATTGATGTAAGCTCCGGAATTAGGATAATCTCGTGGCTTAAGCTTTGATATTCGAGATATACCCATCTGTGGGTACCATTGTCATACAACGAGTAGTTGTAATAGAGCAAAGTCGTGTTGCCACCATCGAAAACTACGTTGATCGAGCTTGGATTCAGCAGAACGTGTGGGATGCAGATCCTGCAAAAACCATTTCCAGCGGTCCCGAATACAAGTAGTCTCATCGTGTTGTTTGACTCGAAGTATTCAAAGCTCTCAATAGTCGAGTTGGATATCACGTTCACCGCACAGCCAAGAGATGCTATGAAAGAATGAAATGCCCCTATCAGCGGATGCCCATCCTCGTTGTTCACGTCTATGAAACAGGCGTTGTCTTCTATTCCGTCATGATTGGTGTCGTTGACCTGGAAATGGCGCCAATAGTTGCCTTCAACTCCGTTGTCCCAAGTGTTGATTGAGGAGACAGAGATGCTCGTCGGAACCCCATTTCCAATAATATTGTTGTGATAGAAGGTGTTGTTGCTACAATCGCCCAGAGTTATTCCAGCATCATTATAGCTTATGCTGTTTTCTACTATGGTGTTGTTGCAGGAGTATGTCATGGCTAGGCCGTCGTCTCCGGCTTCTATGCTGTTGCCTTTGATCAGGTTGTAGCTGGATGAGTTCAGAAACATGCCTGCTCCTCTGCATTTTGTGAGGTTGTTATTGAGGATCACGTTGTTGTAACAGTGGAGCGCATTGATTCCGTAGTATATGTATGAAGTTGCACTCACATTGTCTATCACGGAGTTATTAGTATGTGCAAGCAGAACCCCTTCGCCGCTGTGAGTAATGTTTAGATCTCTTGCTACAATGTTTGAACAGTTGACAAGCCCAACGTAGCCGGCGTCCAAAGGAACCTGCTTATCATGTTGGTTTACCCAATAATAGACGGGTCTGCCGTCAACCGTGTTCGAAATGTCTATATCGTTAAGAAAATGCGAGAGCTGATCACCCCAAACGTGAAAACTCCAGTAATTCTCAATAAGAGTATTGTTTGTAAGGATGCTTCCGCCTGAATCGAGCAGAAAAACAGCAACCTCTTCGTTTTGCACGAATAGGTTGTCTTTGATGATGTTCTCAAAGGAATACTCCAGTATGATGCCAACCCTGTTGTGCACTATGTAGTTGCCCGTTATGACATTGCTATTCGAGTAGCTGGCATAGATGGCCATGTGTCCAGGCAATACTGTGTTGTTTGCAACCACGTTGTTGACTGAGTGGTCAAGAAAGATTCCCCAGTGGAAATAAATATTGAGCAGAACATTATTGCTCACATTACATCCGGTGCACTCATGCAGCCATATGCCGTAGTCACCAAGCTTGATAGTAAAACCACTGATATTCACGTTGCTAGCTGTCACATAGAAAATTGTTTCCTGGTTGGTCACACCGTCAATAATCGTGACATCAGGATTCTCGCCTATAACATTCAGAGTCTTGTCAATCGTCAGGTTTTCAGAATAGATTCCTGCTCTGACAAACACTGTATCTCCTTCGGAAGCAGCGTCAATGGCGTCTTGTATTCTGGAAAAGTTGTCAGGAACCACAATTGGCACGGCAGCAAGACTCACTTTCTCAATTCTGCAAGCTTCATTCATTGGGGATTCGATACCGGAGGAAAGAAAATACGGCCTGAGTATGAGTAAAGCGACCATGGACAAGAGAAGAACTCTCATCGACCAAGTCCTCCTTCCATTCTAAATAAACCGTTTGATAACATAAAGGTTCTGCAAAGTTGTATTCTGCTGCGAATTCATTTGCCGCCTTCGAGATATACAATCGATTTCAAACACAGTATTTTTAAGGATAAACCACCCGATTAGCACTTGAGAAAGCACATGAAGGATCTCGTGAAGAAGATCAAGATTCTCGAACCTCTCAACACTGAAAATATCACGATAAAGAGAGACCACTACTTTCCGAATGCATACATAATAGACTTACCCTTGGACTCCGCACCGGATCATATATGGCAGGACATTTTCGAAAGAGAATGGAAATCCAGCAGACACCTGTGGGACAGAAAAATCTTCGTAGTCAATGACAAACTTAGACTAGTGACGACAGCACACGACGTTGAGGACAAGCTTGACTGGGTTAAACAGGTTCTTGAAAGAACTAACGCAAGCGTCGATGAGTACAGTAAAGAAGCAGAAGTCCGCATGGCGCAAACTGAAGATCGCGGAACAATAAGAGTCCCCGAAGACGAGAAGACAAGCGTGGACGCGATAAGAGATACGATAAGAAAAAGATTCGGAACCTACTAGACTGTGAACACTGAGCAACAGCTATGGAGAGTAATGCTCCAACATCGCCGACTGTACACGCAGCATATTGCGCCAGCATTCGAAGTCTCCAGAGCGCTTGACAGTAAAAGTTCGAGTTTTCTCGAAACGATTCTCTTAACTAATCGTGCGTCATGACATTTTTCGGTGAAAAGAAGAATTGAAAGCAAAGAACTTGGCAATAGGTTTTCTAGCGATACTACTTGCAGTAGCCGTAGCACCTTTGACGACAGCAAAGTCCACCTCTGAAGAAAGCTTTTCTGCGCCCGTGGTCTTGCCGACAGATGGGAACTGGAGCTACATACAGAACGATTTCATAACGATAGCGTTTCCAGCAGATGGAAAGAAACCCATGTTCTTGTGGTGGTACACAAATGACCCAAACAACATCAATGTTGCCAAATTCAAAGGCCTAGTGGAGTATTCAACATTCGAGAAGCCTTACTTTCTATGGCGATGCCAAGCTGAAAACTGGCGAATAAGAGAACGCTTGCATACTCGCTTCTACGTTCCAAAGCAGCACATGCTTGGTGGCATGATGAAAAGCAGAGCCATGGAAAAACTTTGGAAGATTGGAAACTTCACAGGATTGCATGCATCCTATCTCCCATTCAGCAGTTCCAAATGGAGACTTGATGGCCCAGAGAATGTGACAAGAGGCGACGTGAAATATCTAAGCTTCAACTTCACACTCGTGGATGTTCCAGGGCGGAGAGAGCAGTTCCAGTTCGCCGAAGACAACATAATAATCAGATGCCGCTTTTACTACACGCCAACAACAGAAGACGTCTATGGGGAATACGCTTACACCGTTGACACTGGAGAACTCAAGATCGACTTAATAATCAAACACTGGGAATGGAACATAGACAAGCTGGAACCGACAATCCAAGAACTTAGAGACATCGGACTTGACATCCCAAAGAGCAAAGCAAGCCTAGCTTTATGGGTCAATCTGGCTTCGATAAACATGACCAAGCTAGAAGTGGCGGAAGAGGATGCAGAAAGTACAGCAGATCTAGACTTCACTGAAAGAACTTCAACGGCTCAAAACATGTATGTTGAAGGCGACAAAGTCTCAGTTGTGCAAGATCGGGCTGAGATTGACGAAGAGATCCCACTGCGGAATCAGCTGAAAGAGCACTTCAAGGTCCGCTTCGAAAAGGGCAACACTACATTCGAAGGATTCTTCAAGTTCGTCCCTCAAGCAATAGTCACAGACGGAATTACATACAATACGACAGATGTAACAGCCTCATATATCTCGGCAGGAGCACACATGCGCCTATTCATAGGATATCCGTACTTCGGCAACTATACACTGGAACATGATCCTTCGCTTGGCGCTGAAGGCGTTTCTCCGTGGCTGCCAACGAACTTGCTCCTGATTCTGGTTGGAGTAACAGTGCTGATAGCGGTTGCTGTAGCGGCAGTCAAGGTGCGAAAGAAGACAGTGAACATCATAAGCGTTCAATAGTTCTTCCCTCTTTTTCTTTGTTTTCTGTTAGGTTCGCATCGCGAACAAAAGCTTATATTGTATCTTGCTATATAATATTTGCTTGGTGAACCCTCAAGTGGAATGCGAAAACAAGAACCAAGAGGTTCGCTGGCAAATCATAAAAGCCATGCTTGAAGAATTCCCAACTCTCAAAAAGAAGGTCAGAGACTACCTGGGAAAGAAAGGAGCGAAAAGATGATTTCCGCTGATTCATGTATCTGAGAATATAGCTAGAAGAAAAGTGATTAAGAGTATTGGCTCTTTTTGAGCAAATGTGGCGGAGGAATCTTCACTCCATTCTTGCTGTTGTTTTCATCTTCGGATTTGAGTAATTCGCTGATTTCGCGATAGCGTTGAAGGAAATCTATGCCCTTTTCTGTGGCCCTGTAGATTTTGGCGTTCACTTCAACTTTCTCCAGCAACTCGATTTTGAGCATGAACTCAAGATAATTATTGAGTTGCGTAAAACTCAGGTTAGCCCTGTACATGATTTGCGTCTTCAGAGTACCATCTTTAGCTATCTCCAATATCTCTGCAATTATGTAGAGCTTGTCGCGCCTCTTCGGCGAGGTCGAGTTAGGTGGCCAAGAATTCATTTCTATAATACTCCTTTAGAACTGTCTTCTATAACTGAAAAAGGTCATGGAACGCTTTAAATCGTGTTTCGCACGTCTCACTATTCCCAAAAACGAAATATTCTCTAGAACTATCTTCTAGTGCCGATGTCTCGCGCGCGCTCACCAGACGACGACAAGTGGGTCTTTTCTCTATTTCTGCGAGTTGTCTTTGTCGGCTGAGCAGGATGCCATGAACATGACTTCAGTTATTATGGTCTCGGAAGGACCTGGCTCAAGGCTTCTGAGGTGATCTCTTCTTCAAACCCGTTCTTGCCGGTTTCACTTTAACCATACTCTCTCCACTTTTCGCAGACTGCTATTCACCTCAATCGTTAAAAGTCACAAAAGCCGCATTTCCCATTCTCTAGCGGAGTTGAGGGGTGAACCATTTTGGCTCAAAGCATCACGATCAAGTCCATTCCATCTCAAATCATGCTGTCATTCAACATGCAGAACATAGACAGCCTGTTCCCAGGGCTAACGTTGGGCGACTTCGCCGTGCTTTACGGCTCTCCATCTGTCCTGTCTTTGCCATTGCTTCTCGCTGTGAGAGCTCAGCTTCCGTACCAGCTTGGCGGTCTTGAATCAAGTGCTGTGTTCGTTGATGGGGGCAATACGTTTAGGCTTTATGAGGTGTCGCGCATGGCCCGGTTGCATCATTTGCAGCCAAGGCAGGTCTTGCAGCGAATCTTCATTTCAAGGGCGTTTACGGCGCACCAGATGACATCGATAATTCTGGAGAAGCTCGAAGAGACCATTGCCAAGTATCATGCGAAGCTTGCGATAATATCTGACTTTGCAGGGCTGTATCTTGACAAGGATCTCCCAACGGAGGAAAGCAAAGAAGTCTTCAGCCAAGTATCCACGTACCTTTCGAAGCTCGCTCAGGAGAACCGGGTTATCATTTTGGCAGCTTGCCCACCGCACTATTATTCGAGACGTAGCGCTTTCTTTCATGCAGTCGCATGCGCAAGATCCAACGTCACAATATCCATACGAAGGAAATCAGTCTATCCTTTTGTTCAGCAGTTTGCTCTCGAAAAGCATCCAATATTCAGGTTGGGACATGCTGATTTTCCATATGAAGACCTGACATTGAACGATTTCGCGAACGGTGGTGAATGATGGGGAAAACTGTTGAATCCTATCGCATTGCCTTGGACACGGAGATCCAATCGTGGAGCGGATTTGCCAAAGCCCTCCGCACTGACGACAGAGAAGCCTTTGAGCAAATGACTGACGCATGCAGGAACCATGCTTCTGCGGGAAGCAACGCGACACGGCCGGAGGTTTTCGAGCCGATGGTTATGTCGATTCTGATGGAACAGCAGAAGAAGCTGATGCGGCTAGAGAAGGAACTCGATGCAATCAAACGAAGGCTCGTTTAACCCTAAGCACGTCAAGGGCTGGGTTTTAGATCTCTACCCTTCTGCTCTAGGAGAATTCGCAGTCTGGGTCATAGACGAGAATGGGCAGAGAATACGACTCACGGACAGGTTTGAGCCCAAGATCTACGTGTCAGGAAGCGAAGCTAGCCTTGACAGGTTAGCCACCCAATTCCCATACGATCGAGCAGTGCTCTCTTGGGATTTCGTCAGAAGATACGCAAGAGCCACTGATACTGATGAATCCAAGGTTTTGGAAATCACGCTCAAAGACTGCCGAATGACTACGCCTCTCACCCGCAGGATCCTCAAGTCTGGAAGATACTTGCAATATCAGGTTTTCAACTGCGACCTGAAACACGAGCAAATGTACCTTTATTCCAAAGACATTTTTCCCTTGGGACTAGTCCAAATCGATGTCCAAGAAACAGGTCTGAAGTACACTCTCCTAGATTCAGCTGAGAGCGTGGATTATGCTATTCCGCCTCTGCGAATCCTCAGAATCGTCGTGGAAGTTGCCAAGAAAGGTAAGATCGCGAAGATCAACGACCCGATAAGCAAGATAACCGTCAGCCAAGGCAGCGACAAAGTGCTCATTGATGCTGGAGACGAGAAAGACAAGCTACTACAGCTCGTGCGCGTTGTTAAGGAGCTTGATCCTGACATCATCGTGACCAGAGGTGGAGATTCGTATCTCCTTCCATACCTTGTCCAAAGGGCAAGGATCAACGGCGTTCTGGAAGAACTGGTCCTAGGCAGAGACAGCGTCCCTCTTGTTGCCAAGAACATTTGTGGGAGGACCTTCTTTTCTTATGGTCGAACCTTTTATCGCGCTCCGATGAGGCGATTGTACGGCAGGGTTCACATTGACGAGAAGAACACGTTCATTCTTAGCGAGGCGGATCTTGACGGGTTAATCGAGGTGGCTAGAACCTGCAGAGTATCCCTGCATACAGCAGCGCGTTCGTCGATAGGCTCAAGCATGTCCAGCATTCAGTTTTATCAAGCCATGAAAAATAATGTGCTGATTCCCCGGAACAAGAGCATCCCTGAGGCTTTCAAATCTGCTTATGAGCTGCTGGTTGGAGACCGCGGAGGCTTCATATATGAACCTGAAGTCGGCGTTCACGATGACGTTGGCGAAGTTGATTTCGCATCGATGTATCCGACGGTGATGGTGAACAACAACATTTCTGCTGAAACCGTTCTCTGCAAATGCTGCCCAGACTCCAAACTGCGGATACCAGATCTGGGCTACAACATCTGTGAGAAGCGCATTGGCATCGTGCCCAGGGCTTTGAAGCCTGTAGTCGCGAAGAGGCTCTTGTACAAGAGGCTGAAGGCCGAAACTCGGGATGAGTCGATGAAAGAAGTCTATGATAACAGGCAGACAGCTTTGAAGTGGATTCTCGTGACGTGTTTCGGCTATCTGGGATACAGAAACGCGAGATTTGGAACGGTTGACGGGCACATTGGCGTGTGCGCTTTCGGTCGAGAGGCTTTCCTGAAGGCGTCAAGGATTGCTGAAGAGAGAGGTTTCAGGATTGTCCATGGGATCGTTGATTCTTTGTGGCTTAAGAAGAGGGGTGCGGCAACGGAAGAATATCAAGAATTGTGCAGAGTAATAGGTGAAGAAACAGGGATTCCGCTCAGTTTTGAAGGCCACTACAACTGGATAGTTTTTCTTCCCAGCAAAATGCATCCCAACGTTGGAGTGCTTAATCGCTACTATGGGGCCATGGAAAATGGCAAGATCAAGGCTAGAGGGCTCGAAGTGCGGAGAAGAGACGCGCCCAGTTTTGTATGTGAGGCTCAGTCAAAAATGCTGGAAGTACTTGCGGAGGCCAAGAATTCCGTGGAATTTCTAGCAAAGATACATGATGCGCTGAAAGTAGTTCGCGATTATAGAGAAAGACTTCTTGCCGGAGAGGTTTCCATATGGGATTTAATTATCACTAAGCATTTGTCCAAGGATCCAAAGAGCTACAAGCAGAGGGTCAGCCAAGTGATTGCTGCGGAACAGCTTATGAAGGAAGGCGTCGAGGTTTCCGCTGGCAAAAACGTGAGATTCCTCTTCACCAGTGCTGAGAACAAACGTTATGAGCGAAGAGTCGCCGCAGAGGAATTGATAGAAGAGAACACGAACTCAGACGTCAAGAAATATCTGCTTCTTCTTTACTCTGCTGCTGCAAACATGTTAAGCCCCTTCGGCTATTCAGTCAAAACTGTCTATGACGAGATAAGAGGATATCAGCAGACTAGATTCAGGCGCGCGAGCCAGTACTTCCAGAGCAAAGTCAAGATTCCAACAGAGGAAAATGGGTGAACAACAATAAATAGAGACATTAATCAGCGAAGAAGCATTCCTGTTCGCTAGATACCTGAGAGGAGAAAGACCGACTTGGCATCCTAGGATTGCTGCCTTGTCCTAGGATATCTCTATGAGAATTAAGGTCCTCCTAAAACGATTCGTGAGAAATTTGCCAATACATTCTAACCTATGAGCTTGAAGGTTGCCAGAAAGCTGTTGACTATCTGACAAGACATTATCGAGTTAGACGGATGAGAATAGTACTCAACGGCAGAAGAGTTGGCAATGGAGATATCGCTGCCTACTTCGAGAATAAGGCTTTCTTCACCAAAAGAGGATTGAACAAACGAACAGCACTTCACGAGTTATATCATCACCTGAGTTTCGCCTATGGTTTGGAAATAGCTGAAAGAAAAGAGGAAAGAGATGCTAATGGCTATGCAAGAGATTTTCTGAGCTAGCATTCCGTAAGTCGTTGAAGAAAGCAGATGTTCGTGATTGTCGGATGAAAACAAGTTAAGCGGAGATATCTCCCAAAATCCGCAACTGAGTTTCGGTTTTCTTGCCTTCTCCAAAATCAGCGGCACAAGCGGCACTTACAAATTCGTGTAGAGGAATCTTCTGTTCTGAAGCCTTTTATACTTAACGTTCACACAGAGAACTAAGCAGTGAACAGCATGAGCGTTACAAAGGCAAAGATAAACCTTAAGGAAGGAATCATCGAGCTTGAAGGAAGTGAAGCTTTCGTAAGCAAGTATCTTGAGGAATTCCGCAAGCAGATTCAAGAAGTCAAATCTCCTGTGACGGTAACGCAAATGGAGAAAGTCCAGACTCATGAAGTGAAGGAAAAACCGAAGAAGAAAGTTGGAAAGACTCCTCAGACCGTAGCTCCCCTTTCACTTGACTTGAAGGCAAAAGATGACAAGCCTGCTCTTAGAGATTTTTTCAAGAAAAAGAACCCAAGGATCATATGGAGAATCTAACGGTATTTGCTTTCTATCTGAAAAAGTATCTAAACATCAATGAGATGCAGATGGGTCATGTGGTTTCCTGCTGTAAGGAAGTTGGATGCAAAGTCCCAACAAATATCCCTGAGATGTTCAAAAATATCCAGCATCGCAAAGGATGGGTTGATGTCTTAACTGGCGGCGAATCTGCACAAATCATAACTCAAGGAGAAAACTTCGTAGAGTTCGACTTGCCGAGAAAGGAAGATGCTTCAGCAGATAAGACAGCAACTTGAACAGACTTTCAGTAAGGAGTTGCTTGACAAACTATTCGAATCCTATCAACTGACTAATGAACATCATTATCTCGGCAAGCACAGACCTTGCTGTGCTGAAGGTGGAAGATTTGCAGAAGCTGCAATCAGAATGCTTCAGCAGGTCACGACAGGAACATACACTCCGCTTGGTAGTTCGATTCCGAATTTCAGCAGGGAAGTCTTGAAACTTGAAAAGGCAGATTCCAAGTTTCCGCAATCAATCAGAATTCAAATTCCTCGCACTCTTCAAGTCATATATGACATAAGGAACAAACGTGATGTTGGTCACATCGGCGGAGACGTTGATTCAAACTTTACTGACGCTACTCTATCACTTGTTTGCTGCAATTGGGTCATGACTGAATTCGTAAGAATCTACTATACTTCTGACATTGCTGCTGCTCAGAACTTGGTCAATTCAATAATCAAGATTCGTATTCCCCTAATTCAAGACTTCAACGGATTCCTCAAGATATTGAACCCAGACTTGAGATTACCTGCTAAGGTTCTGGCTTTCCTGTATTACCGTGGTTCAGAAGGTGCAGAAATCGATGAATTGAACGAATGGCTCAAGAATCGAGTCCTAGTCAGCCACATGAACGTCACCTTAGACCGACTTGAGCACGAAAAGGCATTCATTCACAGAAAAGGAAGCCGTTGTTTCATTACGGATTCTGGAAGAAAATACGTAGAAGAGAACATACCTTTCACAGTCAATGGCTGACTTACTATTCAAGAAGGAGAACGTAACACGCACCTTCACGCACCCTAGCATCCCCCTTCCCTTGAGGGAAGGGGCAGGGGATAGGTGTTAGCATGTATCCAACCCGTTGGAGTTTGTGGGGGGGGGAGGTAAAGTTTTATCCCAAACCCATTTGCTTGAGCAAGAGAATCTCCGCGCGAGAATGAGACTGCTACCTGAAGTTGGGCTTAAATGTAAAGTGGGCGCATATCTACATAGGCAGTTCAGGTCGTATTACCTTTGAAGACAGTGCCGTTTCCATCAGGAAACTACCTAAAAAAGGAGACTCAAAAGAACTTAATCCTAATTATTCTGTGTGATGTTACATTACTGGTTATAATATTGATTTCGACTCCGAGACTTCCTACCAGAATAGACGTGGGAGATTTTGACACGTCACTCGCTCTAACGGCAGTCTTTCCAACCCTGGGGGTTTACTACTATCTAAAGAAATACCAAAACTGCAGGCAAGGGATGAAAGGGGAAAAGAGAGTCAGACAATTTCTCGAATCTAGGCTTGACGACAGCTACTATCTCATAAACGACGTTGAATATGTTAATGATAGAGGCGGCAAAGAGAACATTGACCATATCGTTTTGGGTCCTAACGGAATATTCGCTATAGAAACCAAAGACTATCGCGGCAAAATAACCTGCAAACGAGGCTATTGGTCTGTCCCTTTTCCCTATGGACGCAATCCCAGCAGCCAAGCAAAGGGCAACGCCTATTGGGTCAAGCAAGCAATTGATGCTTCTGGAACCCTTAAGAATTTGAAGGTCTGGGTCTACCCCCTTGTGGTTTTCTCCAACCCTGACGTAGAATTGAAAGCAATCGATTTAGACGTTGAAGTAGTCAAGCTTGAAAGCTTGGCTGATTCCATAAAATCATTCAACCGCTACAGCTTCTCTCCAGACCAGCTGAAGACCACAGTGGACGGACTCCTGAAAAAAGCGCGGACGCAGATGAACAAATGAGAAACAACTTTTAGAGCCATCTTTTTTTCTATTTGCAGCTAATCAATAGCAGATTCAAGAGTGAAGGTCAAGAATAAGAATCGAGAGAAGTTCTATCAGCGCGCTAAGTGAGCGTGCGAGAGAGAGCGTGGTTGGTTGGTGGATAAAACTTTACCCCAACCAAGCATTCTTAACACTCTTAGAACGAATGATGAAATTGGTGTTAACTTGATGAGGCAATTAACTATTAGACAAGCTCAGGAAGACGTTGAAAGACTTCTTGAGGAATGGAGCAAGAAATGGACAAGGATAAGCGACCACTATTACCTCTTTACTCATCTGAGCGAAGAGACGGGAGAACTGGCGAGAGACATAATCAACGCAGAACTCAACCTTTCCAATAAAAGAACAGGAGAGCCGATACCGAGAAAGGAAGCCATCTCGCGAATTTAAGATGACTTAAGAGATGTTTTGTACCACCTTATACAACTGGCAAACGCTTACGATATCGACCTTGCAGAAGCGTTTGAAAAAGCCATTGCTAGCATCAAAAAAAGATATGGATTGCCATAGCTCATGATTAGTGTGTGGGGGTAAAGTTTTATCCCAAAGCCAAATTCCCACACTGTTTCTAAGAAAGCGGAGTTCTCTCACAGTAACTCGGCTGCAAAGAATTGAAAATCTGAGAGCTGAATTCAAAAGTCCGTCACGGTTCAGAGCAAAGCCTTCAACACGCTGACCCCCACGCAAAAGCTTGGCAACTTCAGCCAAATCTTCATTATGCCATATTACAAAATCCAGCTCAACTTAGAAGTAGTAGTGCATCAGCTCTCTCCACACCTCGCACTACTACTTCCAAAGACCGCCTGCCTGATTGCTGCTCAACGGCTTTCCCGTGTTTCTTTCTCAAACAACAACAAGCGTGTGCCCAAACAGAAAAGCCTCACGATAATCTTCGTTCTCTTCTTCTGCCAGTTGACTTAGACCTCTTTCTGCACCAAATCAACTTTGACCTCTCGCGACTTGTTGTTGTTGGCGCATTTCCTATGGCCGCGCCTCTACCAACAACCAACTTCTCCTAGTCAACAGTCTCAAGCAATGCCAATATGCTGGCGACCTGTTGCAAGCCCCAAAGCACCGAAAGAACTAGCCTTCAACGCAGCAGCCAGGAACAATAGAGTCTCAAGATACTGTTCAGTGTCGCTAGAGGCTTGAAACGGTGTTCAGTCTGCCAGCCCAAAAAATCAGACGCATTAAAGCCAAATTGCCAGTCATTGCATGCGAACTTCAAATTTAGAAGTTGTTGATAGAAATCCTATAATTCTGTTATCAACAACTACCAAGCTGACTTAGCGCGTCTTCAATGGTCATCAGCCAAGTGCCGCTTCGCGCACAAGTAGAAGTAGGGACAAATTTTTTCCGCCCTACTTCTTCAATCCCAACACGCTTGACCTTCATGCACACGAAAACTTTGCTTTTGTGAAGCAGCTCTGCAATCGCACCCAGGTCTTTGGCTCTGATCCTTGCTTGGTAGTTGTTGTTCGGCGATTTCTGATTTGCCTGAACAACAACTACTTATGCACAGAACAAACTTCTAAAAGCTAGATCAACTCAGGCAAAGGTTTTATTGTTCCCAGGACGGAAAGAGAGAAAACGAGGCGCAACCCATGCTGATTGGCCTAATCGCGGACACCCATGATAATCTTCCGCAAATAGACAAAGCAATCAGAAGGCTAAACGAGGAAAACGTTGAACTTGTACTCCATGCAGGAGACTACATTGCGCCGTTCGTGATTCCACATTTCAAAGAGCTAAAAGTGAAACTCATCGGCGTTTTCGGCAACAACGACGGCGATCATGAACTCCTGAGAAAGAGGTTCAGCGAAAACGAAAAGTTGGAGATCCGCGGGAATTTTGCGGAAATAGCTGCAGACAATCTGAAGATTGCGTTGCTTCATGGAAGCGAAAAAGAACTGTTGAAGTCGCTTATCGAAAGCGGAGGCTTCGACGTTGTAGTTCATGCGCACACGCATAACGCTGAGACGTATCGAAAAGGCGAAACATTAGTCGTGAACCCAGGCGAGGTCTGCGGATACTTGAGCGGAAAGTCAACCATAGCTGTTCTTGACAGTTCGAAACTTGAGGCAAGAATACTCGAAATCTGAAAAGAACAAGTTGTAGTGGCCTAAGTGGCTCATGCAGAATCTGTTGCAGCCGGCCTGCTTCAGGGGGCATAGCAGCTAAGAGTCTGATCGTCACGGTGTCATGGTTTTGGTCAAGAGTCATGTAGCGGCGTAGGATGAAGACTTCAAGTGGAATACCGCCCTGACTGAAGAGCCCAACGCTGAGAGTCAAGCGGTTCTGTTAAGTCAATCTACCCCAAAATCTTTTGCCCTAAATCCTTAAATAGAAACTGGTAACACAAAGAAGCACTGAGGATTGAAGAGTATGTCGGCAAACAAAGCAGAAAGCCCAGAACATAGAAAACTCGTTAAGGGACTTATGGATTACCTCAGCAAGGAAGGCTTTCAAGCAATTTGTGCCGCGTACGAAGGCTATAACCAGTGCGAACCAATGATTGACCGTGTTCCTGATATAATGGGACAAAATGCGCGACAGCTACTTGCTATTGGTGAAGCAAAAACATGTGACGATTTAGATAACGAGAGAACCGATGACCAGTTTAAGGTCTTTTCAAATCGGGTAATGACTTCTGGCAATTCGAACGGACAAACCGTTCCATTTTACATAGGAATACCAAACACATGTATTGAGCAACTGCAAAACCGCTTAAAAGTATTAGGACTCGACCAAAAACCAAATATTCAAATAATAAAGTTTGAGATCTGACCCCAAAAGGGTCGTAAACTCTAAAAAAAGAAAAGTACATAAGCACATGTGGTACATGGAAGGGGATTTGAACCCCGATCTTCCGCTTAGTAGGCGATTGCTGTCTCCAAGCTAAGCTATCCCTGCTCTCTTTTTGCCAAAAACGTAAAGTTTTCTAATCTGATTCGTAGCGCTGTGGTATGAGCGTTTTCAGATTGCTGATTTCCGAATCCTTGATTTTCTCTCTAACTAACTCAATCTGCTTTTCGTTTATTGCTTCATTGATCATTACACTAGGCTATTCATTGCAAACAAGTTGCGCTCTCTGCGATGACCATTTCATTCTTCTGGTACCTGCTTCTTCCCTTCGTATTGAAGCTCTTTTTTCTGCTCATTATACGTGATACTCCTACAAATATGACAAGGACAGGGCAAATGACCGCCATTACTTGACATTATTTCGGGAATATCGGCATATTTTGCGTTCCACAGCTTGTCCTAGTAAAAATAGCCACCGTATCCTGCATTTTCTCCATATGCGCTGTCTATGTTCAAAAGCCTTAGTGATGAAGAAAAGCAAAGTTAAGTGAGAACCTGCCGAAGAAATAGACCTTCTGGATACGATGCTTTCCAGTCTCGTTGAGTTACTGGAGGAAAAAGGCATTTTGACACAAGAGGAATATGAAAAGCGAATCATGGAAAAAGTAAAAATCAAATAGATGTTTTTACTTGTTTACTTGTTGCTGCTTCTGTTCCGAAGTAACTATCCAGCCATCGCTAGTCGAATAGATTCTCACACTACGTTTTTTAATGAAAGGACTAATCTCTTTCATCATCTTGTCAAAGTCCTTTTTTGCAGCTTCAAGTTTTTCTTTTCCGCAAGCAATATCTTTCTCAGTTTCTTTCGCTTGCATCAGTTTTTCGCCTCATATCTTGATGAAAACGACTTATCATAACATTCAATTACTTTTGAGTTGTTATCAATAGAAACATAGTTATCCAATCTTATATACAGTTCGTAGAGCGTAAGCCATAATGGATCGTTGACTGCTTTCAGATCGATGGTTAACCCACAATTGGTAGCATCTTCAGCATTGATTGGCCGCCCATGAACCTTGGCTTTTGTCTCAGGGACAAGAAAAATGCCTATTTTCTTCTTAATATCGGCTTCGGGCAAGTCTTTTAACATACATGTTTTCAGTGCTCTTACGGCGATGTCATCAGACAGTGATAATGCTGTTTTGTACTCTGCTATTTCTCTTTCATCGTAATTAGCTAGTTGTTGAAGGTATGGCTCCAGATGACCAGTTTCCTTTACGGCTCTTTCAAAGAGGTTCTCATAACTCTTTACAATGTTGTAAACGGAGAACCTTGATAATTTGTCTCTTTCTTTTATTGCCACTTGCGGGTCAACAGTGCCAAGCTCAGAAGTTTTGCCCATTACGATTTTAGATGCGCCAAGACAAATCATCGTGGCAGCTGACTTAGCTTTTGCAGGAACTAGTGCAATATACTCTCCTGTTCCACTATATGATCGAAGAACGTTTATTATTCGCTCTGCTGCTAATCCGATTCCGCCAGGAGAATTAATTATCAATGCAAGTCCTTTTGAAAAGTCACAAACCTGCATTACTCCTTCCAACATCTCGGCATCACCATCCTCAATCATTACAGGGTACCTAAAACTTGTAAAATAAGAAATGACTGGTCTGCCAATCAATTTCGCCAATTTCTTATATAATAATCTTCGGGTAGAATGAATTTGAAGTTGCTCTTCCTTGACTTTCTGATATATTGGGTCTGGCAAATGCTACCCTCACATTTCTATAATTATGGTTTGCTCTAGTATATCCATTGCGTATTCTTAAATTTAACTAATAATAAAATTCGCTCCGCCTCATGATATATTGTCATAGGCAACTTAACTTAACGGAATCGAGTCAAGCCAAAAGCTTTAGGGAGCCTACAGGACAGGAGCTTTTGTGGATCAAGGTGGGAGGAGAACGTAGCGAACGCAGTAGACGAGCATCTACATGGAGAAAACTGCGCGGTGATAATAAGATCAGTTGGCTGCTTGAAGGCAACCCTTGGATAGTCTATCGCACGCTAACGGATTTGTTGGACAAAAAAGAAGACGAAGAAGAGGTCATCGCAGCAAGAATCGCCGTTGCCAAACACCAACTTGTACAGAAGATTTTCAACGGCTTGAACGAAAGCGGCTATTGGGGAAACCCAAAAGACATTCACACATGGTGGCCGAGAAAGGACACGACTTTTTGGTTGCTTCCTGTGCTAGCGGATTTTGGCTTCACCGTCAAGGACAGGAGAATTGCAGGAGCATGCGAGTACGTTTTCAGCACTCAATTGGCGTCCGGCGGATTCGGCTGGGATCCCCCGACGAAACCGAGCGATTGTCACACTGCCATAATCGTTGAATCTCTGGCCAAGCTGGGTTTGCTGAGAGACCCAAGGCTGCATAGAGCGTATGAATGGATTATCAGGAGACAGCGACTTGACGGCGGGTTTTGGTGCAAAGACACCGGACAGATTCATGGACCAAGAGAGAAAGAGCCAAGCTGCGCCATGGCAACGATGTTCGTGCTTGGAGCTTTAGCTCAAGAGCCGAAACTGCGAAGCGGTGATACGGCCAGAAGGGGCGTTGATTTTCTTTTCGAATGCTGGGAAAACAGGGGAAAGATTAGATACGCAGGTCATGATAGCCAGGTTGGCAAAGATTGGGATAAGCTGAAGTACCCGCACACTGACTACAAGATGCTGAAGTTCCTAGACGTATTGTCGCAGTTTGACTTCGCCAAGCAGAGGCTTGAACAGTCGGAAATGATTGATGTACTTCTATCGAAACAGAATAGCGAAGGAAAGTTCACGCCAGAATCGATCGTCAAGGTCTGGTCCGCTTTTGATTTTGGCCAGAAGGAGAAACCTTCAAGGTGGATCACCCTTATGGCGATGCGCATAATGAAGAGAATATTCGAGTAGTTTCAAGTCAGACCTTGTTGTATGGATGCCTTCGCTGATTTGCCAGTCTAAACAGCTCCGCCAGCTCTTCGTCTGCTGCCCCACTCCGCATTGGAGCTAGAACGTCTATGAGATCGTCATTCTTCATCAAACACGTTTTGAGCCTTCCGTGACTCGTAACGCGTAGACGTGTGCAGTGCATGCAGAACTCGGCGTTTTCCATAGGACGTATGACTTCGACCTTAGAACTGGGCAACAGGTAGATGTGGCGATTCTGCATGAACCGTCTGACCTCGGTTTTCAGTGCTTTTTGCTTCAGCACATCTTCGTACTCTTCCAGCGACTTGTGGTACGTAGAATAGTACGAATCAGTTATGTTTATTCGCTCAAGCTCAATAAGCTGCAGAATCGCTCCGCTTTTTCCTGCAAAATCAATCATGTCAAAAACGGAATCGTCGTTCACACCCTTCAGAACCAGCATATTTATCTTGACTGGGGAAAAGCCAGTCTCGAGAGCCGCTTTGACACCTTTCAAAGCATTCTCTACTGCGCCTCCCGTTAGTTTTTCATAAACTTCTGCGTCCGTCGTGGGGAGGTTAATGTTCACGCGTCTCAAGCCAGCCGCATATAGTTCCTTGGCCAGAGGGGCAAGCTTCGTTCCATTTGTAGTCATTGAAAGATCGGCCAAGCCGGGAATAGATGCGATTCTCTCGACGATACTAAAGGTGTCATTGCGCAGCAGGGGTTCCCCGCCGGTCAATTTGACCTTGGAAATGCCCAAACTGACGGCTATTCTCACTATGCGAAGAATCTCGTCGGCATCCATCTCGACATCAGTACCGCGCCTAGGCTTTTTTTCGCCTTCAGCATGGCAGTAAGAACAGCGAAGGTTGCAGCGCCGCGTAATGGCTATTCTCAGATTAAACAGAGGACGACCACAGTTGTCCGTTAGTACCATCGTTATTCCCGGGCGTGCTTAACGATGTGAGCCGTCTCGGGCAATATAAGCCTTTCAACGCAAAGTCTGACAGCATCAGGAGAGCCTGGAATGCAGAAAACAACCTTGCCCTTGGCCACTCCAGCTATGGCGCGCGACATAAGCGCCGCGGAGCCTATCTGGTCGAAGCTTAGTCGCCTGAAAATCTCGCCGAAACCTTGCAGAGTTTTTTCCAGAAAGGGCGAAACGGTCTCAATAGTCATGTCGGAAGGCGCTATGCCTGTGCCGCCGCAGAATATGGTTGCATCCAGACCCTCAGTGAACAGAGCAGAGCATACGCATTCTTCGATCATGGCTCTGTCGTCCGAGATTATCTTGCGAGGCATTATCGTGTGTCCGGCTTTCTTCAGCAGTGATTCGGCCAGATCACCAGAAACGTCATCGACCTTTTGACCCTCTTTCTGCTGTTTGTGGCGAGAAGTGCTAATAGTCACTATGGCGAAAGTGAGGCTCTTGGGAGCATGCTCTTTATGCTTTTTTATGCTTTCGCTCACTTGGCTCGCCTTTCACCTTTTTCACAACATGGATGTTTTCGATGGCGGTGGTTGGGTATTGACCTTCTTTGTCTTTTTCGTATTGTTTAACCATGTCCCAGATCGTCAGGAGACTCGTGGCGACCGCTGTCAAGGCTTCCATTTCGACGCCTGTCTGCGCCTTCGTTTTAACGATGGCCGTGACCTGCACGGTTGTGTCATTCAGGATTTTTGCGTCGATTTCGACTTTCGTTAACGGCAATGGGTGGCAAAGCGGGATTACGGTGCTTGTTCTCTTGGCAGCGAGGATTCCAGCGATTTTCGCCGTGTAAAACGGGTCTCCTTTAGCGATCTTTCCTTGCTCGATTAGGCGAATCGTCTCAGGCTTGAGTCTAATTGTGCCTGCTGCAGTAGCTTGACGATTGACTTCAGGCTTGTCCGTCACGTCGACCATTGTCATGCTTTCTTGGACTCCTTAGTTTGTGTTCGACCTTGAAGTTGGAGAGGGAAAGCTGCTTCTTTTCCTTTGTGCTTTCAGACGGTACAGGCTCTGAGGCAAGCTTGCCCGAGAGAATTGTTCCACGAGCGAGGTCGCCTGCGGTTTGCTGTAGGATCTTCTCAAACTCGCCCATTTTCACGTCGAATTCCTCTTTGGTCATGGCTCTGCCTCTCGATTCATCTCACAGATCACAGATTGATTATCCCCATCTTGGTCATTTATTTCGTTCCCATGTCTCAATGAGGCTCTGCACAGCTTTGGCCTTTGGAGAACGTTCATTGAACCTGTAAAGGCGTATTCTGCCAAACATCTGATGCTGCAAAATGCCTTCGTCTTCCAGAGCTTTTAGGTGTCCGCTGGCCGTTTCGTAGTTTACGCCGAGTCTTCGTGCTATTTCGGAAACGTTCAGCTCGCCAACTTGATCCAGAATTCTCAGGATTTTCATCCTTAATCTTGAAGAGAAAACATCCTCGACGTTCAAGGCTTTTCACTTGTCTCCTTTTTCCAGTAAAGTCTGAAGCTCCCTTTCGAGTTCCTGAGCAGGAATTCTGGGCAGATAAATGAGCGTCGATCTTCCTCTGGCGCCAGTCGTAGAGACTTCGGTTTTCACTACTCCCAGTGTGGACAGAGTCTTCAGGTACTTCCAGAGTTGCGTGTGGCTGATCGGCTTCGCATCGGATTCCTCGCATGTGACTGCATAGGCTTGCTCGGCTTCCGCGAGTGATACGCATGCTTTCTGAGTTTGCTTGAAAAACCGCGCTATCCCGAGTAGGAAGAGTTTTTCATGAAAGCCCAGCGAGGTTAGGTCACTTTTCCGCATAGCTGGGACTATGCTCGAAACTGCCTCTCGAATGCATTCCGGCGTTACCGAATCACGGTCTTGCGCGTTGGCGTATTTTCCAGCCCGCCAGAGCAGTTCGATGCCGAAGCGAGCGTTTCCATTTTCTGAAAAAGCAAGTTCAGCGATAGCGCTGACGGTTTCTTCGGGCACCAAATTAGGTTTAAAGGCAAGCAAAACACGTTCGTTCAGAATGTCCCTCAGTTGTTGTCTGTCGTATTTTTGGAGGTCTATGATGTTGGATTGAAGCGTGCTTTTTGTGCTCGGGTCTAGTCGGGCTATAGCGCTGAGGTCTCGCAGTATACAGATGAGCGAGAGCCTCTGAGGCATATTCTGTCTTGTTTCTTGCAGGCGGGTGAGCTTGTAGACAGCTTCTGAACCTTCGCGTCCCACGAGACTGTCAAACTCGTCCAACGTGAGAATCACGTGTGCGTGTTCTTCGTCCAGAACCTGCATGAGAGTGCTCAGGATCTCTTCGGCTGAATATCCACGCTTGGGAAAATTCGGATGGAAAACAGAGACTACATGTTGAAGGATTAGAAAGAGGCTTCCTCGGTATTCGCGGCAGTTGACGTGAATGTAGCGGAGGATGGTTCCGCGTCTGGCCGCTTCTCTGGCAATGTCTGCTCCGAAACGTTGGGAGAGTGCTGTTTTCCCTGTGCCCACGTCGCCTGTTATCAACACCCGCTGTGCCATCTTGTCTGGCGTTTGCAAGACAAAACTGAAGAACTCAGTCAGCAGTCGTAGTTCTCGGTCTCGGTGAGGCAGTCTGTGTGGTACGTAGTTGATGTCGAGCTTTGTTTCGTCCTTGAACACGTTTTGATAGGATGGCACTCGGCTAGGCCTTCAAAGCAGATTATGCGCTAAGCTTTGTTATCTTTTTCCCTCGGTCGCGGCGGTTCGCATAACAGGACTAAAGACTTGACGGTTTCTCGAGGTTCGGATTGATGTAAGCCCTAAGTCGTTTAGCATTTGTGGAGAATTGGAATCTGCAATCTGACAAAACATGACAGCCTGCCTTGAATCTCAAAACCATAGCCGAATTGAAACGCTTCTCGGAAAACACAACATATATAAACGAATCCTTTTAATTCTATTGCAAAATGATTCCTGAATATTTCTTCCTAACCAAAGGCGTCGGCAAACACAAAGAACAGCTTCAATCGTTTGAGTTAGCTCTTAGAGACGCCAAAATACAGCACCTAAACCTGGTTAATGTCTCGAGCATAATACCGCCAGGCTGCAAACCCATAACACTGGAACGCGGCGTGAAAATGCTGAAACCCGGCCAAATAACGTTTCTTGTCCTGGCTCGAAACGCAACCAACGAGCCACACAGGCTGATCGCATCATCAATAGGCATTGCTATACCTTCAGGCAAGAACGATTACGGCTATCTGTCTGAGCATCATTCATTCGGCCAGCCTGACGATAAGGCGGGAGACTATGCTGAGGATTTGGCAGCCTCGATGCTCGCCACAACGATGGGTATCCAGTTTGACCCGGAGATCGCTTGGCGGGAAAAGGAGCAGCTGTTCAAAGCCAGCGGCATGATAATCAGGACGAGAAACGCGACTCAGTCCGCGACAGGCGACAAAGACGGTTTGTGGACAACAGTCATAGCAGCTGCCGTGTTTGTACCGGGAAGAATGGCGCCAAAACGACGCTAGATAATGACAAGATACGCGGTAAATGGAGCATTCTATTGTAAAACCATATTAACAGTCAGGATTAACGCTAGTTATCGGTGAACAGAATTTGCCCTTCAAACTGCAGGCTCCAATGGTTATCGTCAACTTCAAAACGTATCTGGAAGCAACAGGAAGAAAGGCTGTTGAGTTGGCGAAGAAAGCTGAGAAAGTGCACAAGGAAACAGGCGTTTTGACAGGTGTGGCGCCGCAGCTCGCAGATATAGCAGCTGTCGCGGAAGCCGTTGAGATTCCCGTTTTCGCTCAGCACGTTGACCCGATAAAGCCTGGAGGCTACACTGGACATGTGCTTATTGATTCTGTAAAAGAAGCTGGCGCTGTAGGAACGCTCATCAATCATTCTGAAAGACAGCTTAAGCTGGCAGACATAAGTGAGATAGTGAAAGCAGCGCGAGAAAAGGGGTTGGTCTCGCTGGTTTGTGCTAACGACCCAAGTGTAACCGTGGCGGTAGCCGTCTTGAAACCTGACATGGTGGCTGTTGAGCCGCCCGAACTCATAGGTACAGGAATCCCCGTCTCGAAGGCCAAGCCTGAAGTGATAACCGACACGGTTAGGCTTGTCCGTGAGGTAAACTCGAGAGTCATCATCCTGTGCGGAGCTGGCATAAGTCACGGCGAAGATGTGAAGGCGGCCTTGAAGCTTGGCACTCAGGGTGTTTTGGTTGCCAGCGGCATTGTGAAGGCGAAAGACCCATATGTTATTATGCGCGAGTTTGCAGAAGCATCAAAACATTAGCGCGAGCCTGACGAAAATTTGAAAGTAGAGCCTGAATGTGCTGCATGCATATTGAGTAGAGCCTCAGCAGAAGCTAAAGAAGCGACAACGAATATCGCGTTTCGGTTCAGAGCCATGAACGATGTTCTTCGATTACTTATGAAGGAATTCAAACCGACAGCCGTTCCAGCCGACCTTGGCACAAAAAGAGACAGCATAATCAGATGGGTCACAAGCAACCCTGATCCGTACAAGCGAAGCAAAAGGATAAGCAACGAGAAAGCTTTGAAGCTCCTGCCTTACGCGAGAAAGCTCGTTGAAGCAGGCTATGCCCAGCAGGATCGGTTCAAGAAAGCATGCTTGTGCGCAATAGTCGGCAACACCATGGAGTTTGACATTCCAGGCCACAAGTTCACAACGGAAACCTTGAGAAAGAATTTCCAGAATGCCGCCAAAGATCTAGCCATAGATGACACGGGCAAAGCATACGAACTAGCCAAGAAGGCGCAGACGGTTATCTATCTAGCCGATAATGCTGGAGAAATAGTCTTCGACACTTTGCTTGTGGAACAACTGAAAAACATGGGCTTGAAGGTGATTGTCGTCGTGAAGGGTGGACCAGTTATCAATGATGCCACGTTAGAAGATGCGGAAGTTTCTGGGATGAGCAAGGTAGCTGACAAGATAATAACAACTGGAACGGATTCAGTTGGTTTTGACGGGAAGAAAGTCTCCCCTGAGTTTCTTCAGGCCTACCATTCTGTTGATATGGTCTTTGCGAAAGGTATGGGCTACGGCGAAACGCTTACTGAATACAAGCTGGAGAAACCCCACCTTCTGTTGCTTAGAACCAAATGCGAGCCCGTGGCCAACTATTTTGGTACCGGTCGCGAGATGAATATTGCGAAGCTGATGCCATAGATGAAACTGCCATCCATAAGCCTAAGCGAAGATCAGCTTTCCAGATTTGATGATGCTGTCCAGAAGGAATGGCTGGTAACGAACGGTTTGGGAGGATACGCTTCTGGAACGGCCTTAGGCATAAACACAAGAAAATACCATGGCTTACTAGTAGCTGCTTTCCATCCTCCGGGCGATCGCAGGGTTTGCTTGGAAAAGATCGACGAGGAAGTGTGCATAGCCAACAGCGTGTATCCACTGGGCGCCAACGAGTCTCAGAATGGGGTCTTTCCGCAGGGATACCGTTTCTTGAAGCAGTTTTCTGTTTCGCCTTTTCCAAGATACGTTTATGCCGTCCAAGATGTTGAGGTGCGCAAGACAGTCTTCATGCCTTATGAAAAGAATGCGGTTGTCGCGGTTTACAGGGTTTTCAATGGGGGTAATGTTGACGCGAAGATCAGAGCCTTTCCGCTTGTGAATTGGAGGCATTTTCACTCTGTTACAGATAGGTGGAGAAACCCTGCGGAATTTGTTCAGAGGCAAGATAGCAGAGAGCTTGGCATACGCGTTGCCATGCCTCGCTCCGTGATCATAACGGCTGCAACAGACGGAGTCTTTCGCGCTGAAGGAAAATGGCTGGACAGAGTCTTATATCGAGAAGAGGCTCAGCGAGGCGAGAATGCTCTAGACGATTATTATCAGCCAGGGTGTTTTGAGATAGAAGCGAAAAGCAACAAAACCGAAACTTTTGCCATAGTAGCAGTTGCAGATGAAAGTGAAGAAATCGCAGAGAAGACACTCTCCAGTTTCCCATTAGCGATGTATGATGTTGAAGCCGCCTACGAAAAGGAACTGAGGCGGAACGAAGACTTGCTGAATAAGTTCTATGAAATGCATGAAAACATCATCAGTAATGAGTGGTTAAGCTGGCTTGTCCTAGCCTCAAATAGCTTTATAGTAAGTGGATCGGCTCAACAGGAAAAGTCGGTCATCGCAGGTTACCACTGGTTTGAAACCTGGGGAAGAGACACATTCGTTTCTCTTCCTGGCCTGATGCTTGTCACAGGCAAGTTTGAAGAAGCAAAGCAGGTTTTTCTCAGTTTTAGGAAATACTGCAAGGATGGACTCATTCCAAACTACATTCCAGACCGTGCTGAGATGTTTGCCTACAACACTGTTGATGCAACGCTATGGTTCGTGAATGCAGTCTTGCAGTATTTGAAATACACAGGAGACTTTGAGTTTGTTCAGAAGCAGCTCTGGGCGACTTTGCAGTCCATCGTCGAGGCGCACGTGAAGGGCGCAGATTTCGGAATCCACATGGATAATGACTGCCTGATTTCTCACGGTCCACAACTTACTTGGATGGATGCTGCAATCGATGGGCAACCTGTTAACCCCAGAACTGGAAAAGCTGTTGAGATCCAAGCATTGTGGCACAACGCGTTGAAGATCATGCAGCTGCTGGCCAGCAACTTCAAAGAGACAGTTGACGCGGAAAGATACGGGCAAATCGCTGAAAAAGCAAAAAAGAGCTTCACAGAGGAGTTCTGGAACGCGGAAAAAGACTCTTTGTCTGATGTCATAGGCGAAGCTGAAAGGGATAGTTCGCTGATGCCTAATCAAATCATAGCTGCGGCGTTGGATTTCAACATGCTGGACGGGTCGGAGTGTGAAAAGGTTGTCGATGTGTTGCAGCGTGAGCTTTTGACACCTTTCGGATTGAGAACCAGAGCAAGAAATGACCCGAAATATACCGGAATCTATGCAGGTGACAGGGGAAGCAGGGATAGGGCTTATCACAATGGCACAGTTTGGCCTTGGTTGCTGGGTCCATTCGTTACTGCGTATCTGAAAGCAAAAGGTTCTTCTGAATTCAGAAGAGAACTTGCGTCAAACTTTCTTACCCCCCTGTTTGATAAGCAAATTCACGAAGCAGGACTTGGAACCATTAGCGAGATCTTTGACGGCGAATCGCCTCACAAACCAAGAGGATGCATAGCCCAGGCGTGGAGCATTGCGGAACCCCTAAGAGCTTACGTTGAAGATGTCATGCAGATTAGACCGAAGTATGAGAAGGAAATTCTCAAGAACCTAGGATGAAATTGTTTTCCTGAGGCTTTCTGCCGCCGTTTCCGGTGTGACTGTGTTTATGTATATTCCTGTGCTTTTCTCAAATCCTGCCCAAGTCGCCAGCTTGGGGTAGACTTCCAGGTGCCAGTGGAAATAGTTGCGAGCTTCTTTGTCCATGACCAGATGGAAACCATAATTATATGGTGGATCGTTCACAAGCTTCTTGAGCCCACTGAGGCATGTTTTGAGTGTTTTGGCAAAGATCTTGACTTCGTTTTGAGTCATACTGAGTAGCGTAGTTTGGTGTCGTTTCGGCATGATCCAGAATTCCATTGGGTTTATGCTTGCCCACGGCGAAAAAGCGACGAAGCCCGAGTTTTCTAGGATAAGCCTTCCGCCGTTTTTCTCTTTTTCGATGATGTCGCAGAAGGCGCATTTCTTGTGTTGCGTCCAGAAGTGTTTGGCGGCTTTCATCTCCTCTTCCAAGATTGACGGTATGAAAGGCGTGGCGATTATTTGGCTGTGTGCATGTGAGAGTGATGCGCCTGCTTCTATGCCGTGATTTCGGAATATGGAGACATATTTGACGTAGGGTTTGGCGGAGAGTGCTCGGAGTCTGTCGAGGTATGCGTTTATGACAAGTTCCAACTGAGCCAGTCTGGCGTCTGCTGGGTGTTCGTCGTGGTTGGGTGATTCGACTATGACTTCATGATGGCCAAAGGCTGGGGCAAGATTGCTGCCTTTCCTGATCTGTTTCTCGGTCATGCCTTTCTCTGGTGGCGTGAAAGCTGGGTATAGGTTCGGAATGCATCTGATTAACCAGTCTTTGTGGCGGAAGCCGTCTTTGTCTTTGGCTTTCTTTATGGTTTTTCCTGACTTCAAATAAACCATCACTGCTGGGGGTGTCATGTGCTCGTTTCCTGGACACATGGGGCAAACGCTTTGTTTGGCTTGTTCGCGCGTTTTCTGTGCGAAGTCGGTTGGTCGGCGTCCGCGTGCGGTGGCGATGACAACCCAGCGATCAAGCAGGTAGTCCTTGCGGAGTTCATTGAAGCTCATTTTGGTTCTCTCTTTGCATATGTCATGGTCGTATGGGGATTTAGCGTTTTCCGCTTGCACGCGTGCTCACCGCAGCTTCAGAGATGCCTGCGGAAGCGATATATCATGGCTGATCCGTTGTGGAGTCTGGGAAGCATGATGCCTAAGTTTAGGGAAAAGGCTCGGATGATTGTTGAAGCACTTGACTTGGAGTGGATGCCCATTGCGGGGAGGTTTTCGGATAAAGCCGATGAGAGAGGAGACAAAGCGAGAAGGTTGAGGGTTTGCGAGGCTTTTGATGCCGTTAGGCGTGAGAAAGTTGTGATTAACCTTTCCAAGGACAACTGCACTTGCGCAGGAGGTCAGCACTTCATCGGCTTGAGCTCTATGCCGCTGGAGAAGCTTGTTGCGGTTTTGGCTGATGGGCACAAGGCCTACAAGTCGATTGGGGCTGCGATGGCTTCTGTGAAGAAGCAACCACAACCAATCAAGAGAGGAAGCGTCCTGGTTCTGGGTCCGCTTGACAAGTTTGAAGATGATCCTGATTTAGTTATCTTTTTCGTGAATCCTGCGCAGGCTGACAGGATTTTAGGTTTGGCTTCGTTTAAGGGTGCTGAGCCTTTCATGTATTATCCTGCGAGCAACATTTGCTCAACGGTGACAAATACTCTAGCGAAGGGAAAGCCTGAGATCAATTTTGTGTCGGTTTTTGAGAGGTATGTGCATGAATGGTCTCCGAACGAGCTTATAGTGGCTTTGCCGCTGAAGGATTTTGAAGTAGCTGTAGAAAGCATCCCGCACTCAGGATATGGAACGACCTAAACGTGAGCATTACAACGATAATGAGAGAAGCTTTTTGTAATAACTAGTCTACCGTTTCTGTGAGGATGGACTGGTTGAAGTTTGCCGTTGTTGTCGAAAAGGATGAGAACGGCTATTATGTGTGTTCAGTTCCAGAGTTGCCTGGTTGTCACACTCAAGCTAAGACGCTTGACGAGTTGGCGAGGAGAGTGGAGGAGGCTATAGAAGCCTTTCTGGAAAAGGCAGCGAATGCAATGGTCAAATCGCTAACGCGATTTCTTAAGTGACTTCGGAACCGCCAACGATAGCAGTGGCCATAGACAAGAGCAACTACACGCACACCTCTGTTAAGCGGAGCCGTGTATTCGCCGTCTCCGTTCTGTCCAGAGGCACGCCGCTGCAGTTTATAGAGAATTTCGGTTTCAAAAGCGTGATAATTCGTGCAACACTTTGTTTGTGTTCAACTGTTAGTTCCGTGTGGATTGTGGAATGGAAGTTTCAAATCATGGTCTTGTCCTGTACAGATCTGGTGAGATGTCTTAACAGTAGGCTTTAATTAGTTGACAATTGAGAGAAGTTTTGGGATTATTACCTATTTACTCCGAAAGCCTAATAAATAGACTATACAGACATATGATACTTCGATGTAAGCTTGGAGAGGACAAAAAATGACAGTAGTGGTTAAAATACCCAAATCGTCGATACTGAAATCCTCGCAAAGTGCAACGCGGTGCTTGTCCGCGGTTTTGCTGATTAGTTGCATGTCACTGTCCCTTGTTTCAGTTTCACCGTGCCTTGGCGAAGACAAACCGCTGTTGTCTGAGGGCGATGCTAGATCCTCTGTTTGGAACGATGCTTGGACAGAAACATTTTATGGGAACGGAACACCACCATTCAAGACTGTTATTCATTCTAGACCTCAAAGGGTGTGGAATGGGTCGACTTGGATTGAATACGAGATCAGGTCTGTCAATGATTCAGCTGTGATTCTTGAGACGCCTACGTGCGCATATCTGGTTGGACAGGCAGAGGTTTTGCTCTTTCGTCCTTCCAGTCTAGGTCCGCCTGTGGGAATGTCGAAGTGGACGGTGGAAAAATACTCTTCGGAACTTGGAAGCTGGGTTGAAGAGACTGTTTGTTCTGCAAGAGTGGCTTGCAACCTTACTCATGTGTGGCAAGAGATGGTGTTGGCGGACGGTGTTTGTACATTGTACATAAGCAACAGCAACAAACAGACTATCGTTGTGACGACGACAGCAGCTTCCGTCTACCGAGTTTCATGGCGCATTGGCGACATTTCGGCATCGAAAGCCCTTCTGGCAAATGGTCTCCTTCTGGACCTAAAGCAGGGAGTTGCAAGATTTGCGCATTTCGATTTCAGGAAGCTGTCTTTGTGGAATGGAGATGATCCTGTGCTGATGCTTGACTACGATGATATGCCCTGCGAGTCATATCAAGAATGTGAACTGGGCTGCCTAAGTAGCGGATCTGCCTATGCTAGTCTAACTTTCGGAGACTGGTCTCTGCGAGCAAATGAAAGCGTGATCTTGGATCCTTCTTCGTCGACTTTTGTCTCTGAAGCAGCGCTGGACGGCAAAATAACCAAGTATGGATCGACGTATCCGCCGAACGGTGTTTCCGTTGATACTCAAGGGAACATAATTGTGGGACAGGAAAACACTTCAGGAAGCTACTATATGTATCGTGGTTATGTCAGTTTCAACACCGGTCCGATACAAGATAATGCTGACATTAGAGATGCTGTTCTGAAGCTGAAGACCTATGGAGATGCGTCTATTGCGGACTTCACACTAAGAGCGATGGGTGGAAGCCAGCCTATATACGGGAACAACCTCACGGCCGGTGCATGGGACTCTGGTACCACCGAGGTTGCCACATGGCCATCAGCAAACTATCCTGGACCAGCAGTCTACGTGAACATTACGGTTCCCACAGGTCAAGTCAACAAGGTCGGACGAACACAGTTTGAACTCAGAAGTGACAGAGAAGGCTATGCGCCCGAATCGATGCGCCCCGAATACGTAGCTTTCTACAGTGGAGATTCTGCTGGAAGCGAACCGATACTCGAGGTAACATGGACACCCTATTCCATTAAGACAAGCGGCTTCGAATGGTACTATTGGAATTCCAGCACAAACACCAAGGCAATGATACTCCTGTTTGGAGGTTACGCATCTCAGTGGTTTCCATCCGTCTTATCGGTGCAACTCTACGATTCGATTCACGATCATTGTCGTGAAAAGTACCTCCAGTTTATCGAGGGACTTCTAGCAAATGGATTCAACGTTCTAACGCCCAAACAGGATCTTTTTTACGGCACTGGCATCCCAGACCAAGAAAGGTATAATGCCTCCATCCATAACGCTGCTGCTTGGCTTCGCGACCAAGGAAGTGAATACGTCTTCTTGTTTGGACATTCTGCAGGTGGTGTCATAGTGTCATGGGAAATCCTGGCAGACTATGCTGGCAACTATTCTGCAGCCATCATGGCTTCAGCACCGGTATATTATGATATTTTTCCTTGGCTCTATCAATCGGCCAACAACGCTTCTAAAGCAAAAGTCTGCACTTCTTTCGTGGTTGGCCAAGAAGACTATCAATTGGGTGACATCTACTTGCAAATGGCACGGTACTTCAACAACACGAATGTTCACAAGGAATGGCACAAATGGATAGACGGGCATGACATATGGTGCAATGACAATTGCGTAACCCATCCTGGAGAAACGCTGCTTAATATGACTCTCAATTGGTGCAATAATCACGCGTGCATTCTCAAAAATCCCAGTTTTGAGGATCGTCTGAGGACAGTGTACGGGTCAGCGCATTGGGAGGCAAATGATCAAGAGTGGCGAGAACTCAAAGGGGATTTTGACGGCGATGGCAAATGTGGTCCAGCTGACTGGGCTCGCTTGGCTCCCATCTTCGGTACCAACGTGCTGACCAACAAGACTTATGATTGGCGTTGCGATCTAAATGGCGATGGAGTTATAGGTTCCACTGATCTAGCATGGTTCTCGCCTGACTATGGAAAGACTGCTACGAGACTAGCTGGTGCCTACTCCTTGTACAGCAATGGAGGGGAATACTGTGCGTGGCAGTGGTTCAATGACTCCGCCAAACTCATCGAAGGTAAGCAACTGAATTTCAGCTTCAATTTCCTCGCACGCGACATTTATTCTAATGGCACACCGGTTGAGGCGAGGGCTGAAATCTCCTACCAGAATGGCACAGGCGAATACTGGGTCAACGGCACATGGTTCCATCCAACAAGTAACACGACATGGTACATGCTTTCAGTGACTGCAAACATACCCATGGGAGCAACTGCCGTGAAAGTTGTGATCCACGGAAGACCCAACTTCAAAGCGTGGATCGACCTGGTCGCAGTGGACACAGGTGGTTCTTAAGTGGCGCGTCAGCAAAACACAAACCCTCCCTTTTGATTGACATTTGTCCAGCAAATCTTTCTCCAATAGAACACAGTACCGAAAACTTTATGTTGCATCAGGTTGGCTTGTATTCATATGGGTAGAACCAAGGCTTATTCTGTAGCTATTTTTCTCGTTCTTTTGCTAGCAGTGCAGTTCCGTTTGCCTTGTCAGATGTCAACGCGGGCAAGCGCTGTAGTCACGGTTCCCGGCGATTGTGCAACAATTCAAGAGGGGATAGATCGAGCTCGTGATGGAGATACAGTTTTCGTGTCAGCGGGCACGTACTATGAGCATGTTGTGGTTAACAAGTCCATTTCGTTGATCGGAGAAAATCGGGGCACCACGATTGTTAACGGAAGCGGTTCCGCCTTTGTCATTTCCGTAAAAGCTGATAATGTCATTGTCAGCGGTTTCACGGCACAGAATGGGAGTATGAGCGGGATTTTTCTGTCCAATTGCAGCAATTGCAGGATCGAAAACAACATCGTGACGCTTAACGTGGGCGGTGGCGTTCACCTAAACGACTCGTCAGCAAACCTTATCCGCAACAACGAGGTCTTCAATAACGGTTATGCCAGCCCAGGTCTGGGTATTGGTTTAGGCATATCTTTGGGGTGGTCATTTAACAACACCGTTTGCTCAAACCGCGTATACGATAACGTGGCTGGCGGCATTTACCTATATGGATCTAATACGAACTTGCTGTGTGATAACAATGTGACAAATCAACATACTTCAACGACGCCAGACGGAATCGACGTGGATGCATCCCGCAGCAATATAGTGCAGATGAATGCGGTCAGCAACTGCTCGATAGGAATATTCGTTTATTGTTCCTCCTTGAATACGATCTCTAATAATCGTGTCTTCAACAATGGCGTTAGCGAGGATTACGGCTATGGGATCGAGATCAATCGTTCCACAAACGATACAGTGGTGGGCAATCATGTTTTGAACAACACTCAAGGAATAGCCATCAAGGACGAAGCTTCAAACAACACGGTTGCCTACAATACCATAGCAAACAACGGAAGAGGCGCCTACACTCACT
>Ga0315279_10001715_pt1 | contig 35693 bp, 26 predicted proteins | sample YL17G06_20_MG_FD_203694 | JGI IMG/M metagenome (GOLD analysis project Ga0315279, IMG submission 203694) | Sediment microbial communities from Yellowstone Lake, YNP, Wyoming, USA - YL17G06_20 | ecosystem: Environmental > Aquatic > Freshwater > Lake > Sediment | place: USA: Wyoming | collected...
TTTGGAGCGGCTGCAGAACTCACCCCGTCGTCGCAAACCGGCATGCCTGCCAGCATGGATTGCATCCGATTCCTTATTTTAACGCCTATGGGGGGGGGGCGGGGCCCTCGGATCATTCCCTTCTCTCGCCTCTCTATCGGATGGGTGCAGCCGGCATGAGTTTGACATAAAACAGAAGTCGTGAGCCGACAGTAAGAAAAGTTGTCGAATGGAAGACACAAGGACACGGATGCAAGGGAGCCATGGTTTTGGTGAGGGATGACGCCAAATTCCGGCTGCTCGTGCTCTCAAACTAGAGTTGACTTTAAAGGGAATCCCATTGATGCTGATCCAGATTGAACTCCCAGGTTGCTTTGAGAGCTAACCTTTGAATATCGGGGGATTGGATCAGTGCGCACCATTATTAATGTAACCCTCGCAGCGGCACTTTCGTGCGCTCCTGTGCTTGCCCAGCCTGCGCCGCAACCGCTCACTCTGCAAGACTGCATCCGGCTTGCTCAAGCCGCGCAATCTTCGGTAACCGTGGCTCGTCAGGAGACCGAAATTGCCCATTTTGGCGTGAGCCGGGCTAAAGCGGCGTTTCTGCCGCAGGTCCACGTAAACAACGGATTCGCCTATCAGAGCCCTCTCGTACGTGGCGGAGACTTCAGCTTCGTTACTCTGAACGGGATTCGCGAGTACGTTTCCCAGCTCACCACACTGCAGGAGCTGGATATTTCCGGTAAGCTGAGATCCGAACTCGAACGTGCCCGCGCGGATCGTGATGCCACAACTGCCGGCCTCGGCCTGACGCAGCGTGATCTCTGGCGGGCCGTCACCACCGGTTACTACCGTGTTTTGTTGTCCAGACACCTGGTGCAAGTCGCACAGGATGCCCTGGCCGAAGCACAGAGTTTTGAAAGCCGCACGCGGCTTCTTTCCGAAAAAGGCGAAGTGGCGCAAGCCGATGTTATTAAAGCGTCCGCCCAGGTGGCGTTTCAGCAGCAGGCCGTGAACGCTGCAGAACTAGAGGCGCAGGTTGCCAACCATGAACTTGCTTCATTCTGGACTGCCGCAGTCGGCGATCCCCTTTCTTTGGTGGATGCACTGGAACAGCCTCTTCCGAGCTTAGACTCGATTCTTGGTGCAGCCGACGCCCCCTCCTCCGGCCCCTTGTATCTGAAGCGCCCGGAATTCAGCCTGCTCGATGCCCAACGAAGAGGATTCCTCGCAGATTCCCATCGCGCCAGGGCCGATCTGCTTTCCCAGGCGAACTTCGCGTTTCAATACGGGCTCGACTCAATGCACCTGCGCATTCAGGACCGAGGTTACGCCGCATTCATAAACCTGAACATTCCTGTTTTTGATTGGCTCAGGACGCATAACCTCAGCCGGCAGTTTCAACTCAAGGCGCGACAGGTTGAGGCGACCCGAACGTTCTCAAAGGAATACCAGGACGCCCTGTCACGCGTTAAGTTCCTTGCTCTGTACTTGACTCACACCACCCTCAACATTTCTTCTTTCATGGGCACGATCATGGTTGTGGGCATCGTTCAGAAGAACGGCATCCTCATGCTGGATTTGGAGAAGTTTTTCTCGGCTCAAGGGCTGCCGCTCCGGGAAACCATATTTCAGGCCGGCCGGCGCCGCCTGCGGCCGATTGTGATGACTGCTCTGGCTACCATATTCGGCATGCTGCCTCTGGCCTTGGGCGTCGGGTCAGGAGCAGAGATGCTGCAACCCCTGGCCATTGCGGTTATCGGCGGCGCGGGAATCTCCATGATTCTGTCCCTGCTCATCACCCCAGTGCTCTTCTATCTGCTGCTCCAGAGAGGGCTGTAAGCATGAGCTGCGAAATGCGCGGATTTACTCTCAGGCCGATCGGCATTATTCGATCGCCTTTTAGGGAGTTGGCAGGCACGCCCATACAGCCGCAGATGGCCGGAAATGCGGAAGGCACGGTGGAGTTGTTCCAGGAATTTGTGGCGGGCCTCAGGGATCTGGAAGGCTTTGATCGGATCTGGCTGCTGTACTGGTTCGACCGGGCTGAATGGGAGGGGAAGCTGATCGTTACGCCTTACCTCGACACGGCACCTCGCGGACTGTTTGCGACGCGCGCGCCTTCACGCCCCAATCGTATCGGCCTTTCTTCGGTCCGGCTCTTGAGCATCGAAAACAACCAGTTGAAGATCCTGGGAGTCGACGTGCTGGACGCCACCCCCGTGCTCGACATCAAGCCCTACGTGCCTCGATTTGACAGCTTCGAGTCGGTTCGGGCGGGTTGGCTGGACTTGACTACCAGCAATCGAACCGTTGCAGACAGCCGCTTCGAGCAGAAAGAGCGGCCAGAATCCGGCCACCGGAATGAATGAAACCACAGTTCGTCGACCGCCTTCTCGAACCAGTCGAAGGCTCTGCCGATTTCTCGGAGGCCCATGTAAATAAAGACGAAGCTGATGGGTTGCACATACGCCTTCTGAGCGAGATCCTGCAATTCTTCGAAAAGTTTCTGCGCTTCGCCGATCCGGCCTGTTCGTGCGTAGGCACTAGGGAGAAATCCCAGCGCAATTGGGCTGCCTCCCGTAAACTGTGTGACCGTTTCTCAAGCTCGAATTGCCTCGTTTAACTTCCCTGTGTGGATGCATGCAGCGCCGAGAGAGATGCGCCAGAGAGTAATGCGGATCAAGCTCGAGCGCAGGCGTTTCGATAGATGCCCGCCCCACGCTCGCGCCAAAATGTGAGTTTATTCTTGCGCGAGCCCTAAGGGATCGCGGACAGGAAGATGGCAGCGGGCAGGACGCGCACCCCGGCGGCAGTGCCGGGCCCGCGCGCATTGGCAACGACCAGCAACTTCGGTATTCCCCCCAGCTTGTGCGCAAAATATTGAAGGGCCGCAGATGGCTGAAGATCACTTAGTTTGGCTTCCACCAGAAGATGAGGCTTGCCCTCATGCGTCAACAGAAAATCGACCTCCCGCTTCTCCTTATCCCGTACGAAATGCAGGCCCAGCTTCTCCTGCCCCCAATCCTGCGCAAAATCGCGCCAACGCAGGAGTGCCGATGCCACCATGTTTTCAAAGCGCTGCCCCTCTTCCGGAATCTCCGACCAATCGTAAAGGTAGAGTTTGGGTTCGCGGCGCAGCGCGCGCGCCAGCTTTCCCGCGTAGGGAAGAACGCGAAAGCAGTAATGAAGTCTTTCAAGCTGAGCCATCCACAGTCGGACAGAGTCCAGGGTGACCCCTAATTCCTCACGCAGATTATTGAGCGACAGCAGGCTGCCGGCGCGAGGAATCAACAACTCCACCATTTGCTCGACCGAGGAAAGCATCTGAATCCTAGTAAGGTCCCGCAAGTCTTCCCGCGTCAGCCTCTCTCTTTTCTCGCGCAGCCATAGCCGATGCCGGCGCGGACTTTGCGCCAAAAACGGCTCCGGAAAGCCGCCAAAGCGATGGAGTGACGCGAAGGCTTCTTCGGCTTCACGGCTCGGAGCATCGGTGATTTTCATCAAATGCTCCATAATCCGGGGAAATGTATCGAGATCGGGTAAGAATTCTCGGCCCAGAATTTCAGAGTAAAAGAAAGGGGGGCAGTCACTGTCCCCAGATTCTTTGAATACCCGCGTGCCTCCCAGAGAATGCTCGGATCAACCGTGATTTCGCGAACCCGAGCGAGCTGAGCCTCAAAGCCTGACATTTTTAACACTTTTTTTACAGCCACCTTGCGGCATATTAAGCTTCGATCAGCGTACTGTAATAAGAGAGGGCATAGACATTAGCTGGCGATTCTGCCGACCATCTGCCCTATTGAAGCTCACGCTCGTGAAGAAGAGGAGGCACACACAGATGAAACGGATCCTGATTGTCGCCGGCATTGTGCTGGCAATGGCCTTCGTGGCTTTAAGCCAGCGGGGCCCGAGGGGCGGCTTCCGCGGGGGGTACTCGACGGAAAGCTTGCCTCAGGCCAACTCAGAGCCTGAGAAAAAAGTGCTGGGAGTGCTGAGTGAAGCACAGAGGACCGGGGCGATGTATCAGAGCGTTCCGGTCACCGACGGTAGAATGCTGCGGTTGCTCACGGAGGCGGCTGGCGCCAAAAACGTGGTCGAAATAGGTACATCCACCGGGCTCTCCGGCCTATGGCTGTGTCTCGCCCTTCAGAAGACGGGTGGCAAGCTGACCACGTTCGAATATGACGAAGGTCGAGCGGCCCTGGCGCGGCAGCACTTCAAGGAAGCCGGGGTCGGCCAAATCGTGACCGTTGTCGAGGGCGATGCCCACCAGACTGTCGCTCGCCTTAAGGAACCGATCGACGTTTTGTTCATCGACGCCGACAAGGAGGGCTACGTCGATTATTTGAACAAGCTTCTGCCGCTTGTGCGGCCGGGTGGCTTGATTCTGGCCCACAACGTCGGCATGGCTGGCGACTACGACAGGCTTGTGACGACCAACGCGGCGCTGGAGACGCTGTTCTACATGCAAGGCGAGGGGTTGGGCATTACCCTCAAGAAGCGTTAGCCGCGGGTCGCTCTCACCGCTTCTAGCAGGACCCCGACGCAACTAGCGCAGGTGTTGGAGGGGCCGAGCCAAGGCTTCAATTTGAGGGATGTGCTGCTGCAGAGCCGCCCGCCACCTCGTGTCGAGTTGGTCGGGCGACTCCACAGTCCAAGGACGTTCCACCCACTCCATGGCATCACATGGGAGAGAGACTCCGCCGGAATCAGGAAAGCGGATTCTCAAATATGGCAGAGGCGCCCAGCTCGGCTTCGATTTCCAACAGCCGGTTGTACTTTGCAATCCGCTCGCTGCGGCAGGCCGAGCCGCTCTTGATCTGGCCGCCGCCCATGGCGACCGCAAAATCGGCCATGAAAGCGTCTTCCGTCTCGCCCGAACGATGCGAGATGACAAATCCCCATCCTGCTTTGCGGCAGAGATGGATAGCTTCAATGGTTTCGGTCACCGTCCCGATCTGGTTTAGTTTGATGAGCACTGCATTGGTCGACTTCTCCGATATGCCGCGGGCGATGAACTTGGTGTTGGTTACGTATATGTCGTCGCCGACAATCTGGATCCTGGATCCGAGAGCAGCAGTATGCTCTCTGAAGCCATCCCAGTCGTTTTCGGCGAGCCCGTCCTCGATCGATACGATGGGATATTTGTCGATCCAGGATTTATACAGGGCGGTCATCTCAGCACTGCTCTTTTTCCCTTGACCAGACTTGGACAGGTTATACAAGCCGCCCTCGAAAAAGGAGCTCGCGGCCGGATCCAACGCGATTGCGACGTCCTTACCCGGCTTGTAACCCGCAGCAGCAATGGCCTCAACGATGACCTCGCAAGCTTCGTCGTTGCTCTTGAGATTAGGCGCAAATCCTCCCTCGTCTCCCACACTCGTGGCGTATCCTTTGCTTTTGAGGATCTTTTTCAAGGCATGAAAAACCTCAGCACAATACCGTAAGCCCTCGGCAAAGCTCGGCGCGCCTATGGGCATCACCATGAACTCCTGAAGATCGACGCTGTTGTCGGCGTGTTTGCCCCCGTTGAGGATGTTCATCATGGGTACGGGAATCCGAACGGCACCCGGGCCTCCCAGGTATTCGTACAGGGGAAGGCCGGCGTCGATTGCAGCAGCCCTTGCGGCTGCCATGGAGACGCCGAGAATCGCGTTGGCTCCGAGCCGGTTCTTATTGGGGGTCCCGTCCAGTTCGATCATCAGGCGGTCTATCTCCGCCTGGCGCGCCGGATCGATCCCGATGAGCTTCGGTGCGATGATTCGGTTGACGTTCTCGACGGCTTTCAGGACGCCCTTGCCGCCGTAGCGTTTCTTGTCGTCGTCCCGCAGTTCGCAAGCCTCGTTTTCTCCGGTCGAGGCGCCCGAGGGGACGGATGCTTCGGATGTGACTCGGTTGTCGAGCGAAATAAAGACGCGCACGGTCGGGTTTCCACGTGAATCGAGTATTTCCATAGCATCTACAGACGCGATTTGAGCTTTCATGAATTCTCCTCGTCATGGTTTTGGCTGTTTCCCGATGGGTCGCAGCCATGTTGGGTAAGAACGGACTTAGGAACGCACTAGTGAACTCTGTAATTCGATTTCCGCGAGGTCGCTCCGGATTCCCTCGGCTTCGGACTGGGTGCGTGAAAGTAGGGACTCGACCGTCGCAATCTGGTCCCGAACGCTTCGCTCCGCTTCAGTTTGAATGCTTCGGATCGCGGCGTTGATTCCCTCTGTCCACTGTGATGCGAGTCGCGATAGGTTTTTCTCGACCTCGTAGGGAATCAAGCCAATGAAGTGCCTTTCAACCCTAGATCGGAAGATAGCCATGGGAATGATGAACCAGAGCAGGTCAATATTGAAGACGAAAAGGATTCCAATGGCAATGCTCGGCGCGGACGGTTTCTTAACTTCGCTCTCGAAGCTGCCCGGAGCGAAGCTGATGCCCAGCGCCTGTCGGATGTTTCCAGCAAGACGATCACGGAAACCCTGCACGGCGCGGGAGAGCGTTCCCTTGGCCTTCTCAAGGGGAGCGCAGAAGTACTCCCCCTCCCTCTGCGAGACCTCTCTCATCTCTCGCCCAACCACCTCCCACAGGCATTGCTCATAAGCACGGCTCAGCTTCCATAGGTTTCCTTTCAGCTCCGACAGCCTCTCCGTGAGCTCGGAGGTGACGTGTCCCACTATCCCGGGATGAAGCTCCTCCATGCGTTTCATGATCCATGGTCGCGTCTGGCTCGCGCACTCACGCGCCAGCGCCTGCAGCTCCATGCGGATCGATTCGAAGCTGGTCTTTTCATTCAGAATCTGACTCTTCAATTTCGAGCGGTCCGCGTCGGCTCGCTCCGCGGCCGCAAGCGCCAGAGAAAGATATTCCCGCGTTTGTGCTACGAGCGCGTCGAACTTGAAGCGAACGATGTCGGCGCGCGCGGCGTCGCGGTTTTCCAGCAGCGGCTGGAGAAGGTTCATTTCGAGCGCCGTTCTCAACCCTGTATATTCGGGCCGGATGGAGAAGGTGAAGATGCGAAACTCCGTCTCAAACTCCTTTTGGAGCTTCTCCCGGATGAACGCTGTTATCTCAGCTGTCTCCCCGTGCGACAGAAGATCCACCTTGGTGACGACTACGGCGATCTTGGGAGTGTAGCTTCGGAGAGTTCGAATGAGGGCGACGTCTTGTTTGGAAAGCGGTGGGTCGACGCTGATGGTTACCAATGCCAGGCCCACCCTGGGCAGCCAGCTCAGGGCTGCGTCCGTATTGTGCTGGAAGACGCTGTCTAGTCCAGGGGTATCCACAAACTGAAGTCCCTGGTATCGCTCAAGAAAGGGTAATTCGATCGTGACCGACGACACCTTCTTTCGATTCTCCGGGTTGCCTGATTCCGAGACGAAAAATCGAACCGATTGCACCGGAACCTCCTCGATTCGGCCGGCGGAATATTTCACCACCGCCCGCTCGCCTGGTCCATAACGGACGCGCGTGATCACCGCGGTCACGGGCGTTACGCCCACGGGCAAGATGGAACGGTCCGCGAGGTGATTCAGGAGCGAGCTCTTTCCTGCCTTGAAACGGCCGAAGATCCCAACGTCGATCAGGTCCTTTTGTTGCAGCAGCGCCCTGCAGGCTTCGAGATGCGGTTGGACCGCGGAGATTTCGAACCTTGCTTCGATTTTCTGGATACGGTCCAAGATTGGAGAGAGATGTGGCTCCGGCAAAACCGTCATTTTGGTATCTGTTATCGATCCAGCCTTCAACATACGCCTTCCTCCTGACCCGGACACAAAAAACCCCGCCCGACACATCAATCGGGCGGGGTTCTTTACGTCTCTTCTGCTTTCATCCCTACCCGGGGTTTGCCTCGGGGTAGGAGTTATCAGGCGCTTGCGCGGCCGGTTATGGCGAACTCCATCGCCGACTTACATCTTACCAGTTCCAGCGGGATGCGAGCAAGCAGTCGTATCACGTCATCAAACAACATCACTCCCACTCACACCAAGCCAAAAGATTAGGGTAGAAAGCTAGGAGGAGGTCAGGAGTGCCTTGAAGCCAGCTTGTTCGAAATGATGATCTCCAGTAAGAGCCTCCGTAAGTCCTTCTTGCTGCATCACGAGAAAGGATATGCAATCCGTCAGCGACCAGTCTTTGTCGGGACGGCTGCCATATAGATGGATCCCCTCGTCGAACAGATCCTTATGGGGCTCGATTATCGTTACCTGTCGATTGTTCCTCAGCTCTTTGAACAGCCGAGAGAACACTTCCCGGTTGCCAGGTGCAGACATCGCATCCGCGACCTCCGTCAGCACCCAAGCCGTGGTTACCATCTTCCTACGAAGGCGACGAGTGACTGATACCGCAAGACCGTGAGAACTGTCGCCTGAGTTAAGCAGAGACAGGTAATAGAAGGTATCGGCGAAGACCGGTCTCATGGCTTCTTAATCAGCCCGTGCAGATAATTGTCGTGGTTTCGGGCTAAATCAGCCGGAAGGCCACTGGCCTTGCCCGCAAACCGGAGCAACATCTTGCCCAACGCGCTGGCGGACGGACCCTTCTTTGCGTCTTGACCGATCGAAACCTTGAGATCGCTAGCCGAGGGACAACTGCCTTCCATTTCGAGCGCGCTTGTTTTGCCACCTCTTGCGGATCTCATAGCAGGATGAATATATCACACTTGCCGGATGGATTGCCGCTGTACCCTCCTACAAAACCATGACCGACTCGAACGCTCTCCGGATTTCTTGGCCGCTGTTAGTTTGGAGGATATCGAATTCAGGGACCGAATTCAGTGATTCTAGCTTGCCTGCCGGGATGCTGGGGCCTATGCTGCCCGTCGGAGGTGTTCTATGGACAGACGCCAGCTTCTTGGAAGCGCTTTAGGGGCAGGCATTATGCTCGGTGCCAAGGCCGTCTACGGGTTTCAAAACCCGGCAGGGGCTAGTAGCGATGTGGTCATCGAACGCGATCTGCCGGGGAAACCATACAAGGGAAAAGTGCTCGCCGCCATACAGCCGCACTCCGACGACATTCCGATCTTTGCCGCAGGCACCGTGGCCAAGCTCCTGGGGGAAGGCTATACCGGCTACCTCATTCGCACGACCAACGATGAGTGCGCCGGCCCTGGCGGCATGGGCGAGACCGTTCTGGCAAATGAGCGCGACAACAACGAAGTTGCAAGAGTCATGGGCTTCAAGCAGGTCTTTGACCTAAACTGCCGAAACCATCGCATGGACGGGGACTCGGCGCTGGAGCTGCGCGCCCGGATGATCTTTCTTTTCCGGCTGCTAAAGGTTGACACAATCATCTGCTACGATCCCTGGGGGCACTACGAGGAGAATCCCGACCACTATGTGACCGCTGCCTGCATCGAGGCCGCGTGCTGGATGGCGGCAGGCGGCAAGGACTATCCGGAGCATTTCGCCGCAGGCCTCGAACCACACTCTGTTCGTGAAAAGTACTACTTCGCGCGCGGGCCGCAATTGGTTACACGCGTCGTCGATATCAGCTCGACAATCGAAAAAAAAGTAGACGCGATGCTGGCCAACAAGGCGCAGGGACCGGCCGGCAATGCTGGTGCGCGAATGCGGGCCAGCCTGGCGGCGCGCAAGCTGAAGCTGCCGATTCTGGGGAACGACGACGAGACCGCCAACCGCCAGTACGTCAGGCACTTTTTGCTGAAGCGGGATGAGGAGACGGGCCGCAAGTACGGGCTCAAGTTTGCCGAGCAGTTTCATTACATAGGACCGGAAAGCTCGAACGCAATCGAGGAGTACATCAGGCAGAACGCGGTCCCACTGTAAAAATCTCAGTGACTGGAAGGTTCGAAGAAATTGACTGCGCGTTAATTCGTAGCCAAAAGACAGCCCACGACTTGCAGAATCCTACGAAGAAGGCGCTCTCACAGAGTCATTGGCCAACGCAACGATGGCTTCGCACAATCCTTCCGTCACACAGGCAAATGCCTCATAGTCGAGTTTATCGGGCACGTCCCAAGGAGTGTGATAGTACGGGTAGCGGTAAAAGGCAGTGTCGGTCACCATCAACGCGCGAAATCCTTGCCGCCAGAAAGATAAGTGATCACTGAACCCAATACCCGGGACGATGCTCAACGCAGCGACATGCTCGATCGGGAAGTCGGAATGGGAACGAAAGGCGGCCACAGCACGCCGCAATTGCCCGCGTGAACGCAAGTTGGACACGAACGCGATAAAGTCAGCGCAATCCGGATAGAAGAATCTGAAGAGAGGCGGGTAGTGCTGGCTATTAGGGCGCTTGTCATAATAGCCCAGCATCTCCAACGACATCATCAGCCGAATGTCGTCGCCTCGTTTGCGTGCCGCTCGGGCATAGACCATGCTTCCCATCTGCTGCCAGAAGAAAAACGGCGGCTCTTCATTGACGAAGGCGACGAAACGCACGGTTCGCTCGTTCGATACCGATGCAAGACAGCGGCTAATCTCCAGCAGGGCGGCCACGCCGCTCGCGTTGTCATCGGCGCCGGGGCTTCCACTAACCGAATCGTAATGCGCACCCACGAGAATGACCTGCTGCCTCTGAGATTCTCCCCATCGAGTTATCTCGAGATTTTCGCAAGGGGTACCTTTGGCCACATAGGATTGCGAGACCACCTCGTAGCCCTGTTCGGTCCATTCTTTCCTTATGTAATCCGCCGCCTCGTCCAACGCGGGGAAACGAAACACGTTGCGCTCGCCGATCTCGGCAGCAAGCTTCTGGACATGCACTTTGAGTTTCGAGGCTGTGATTCTCATGTCCGCCATTTCCCCTTCAGCCGCAACCAATGGTCTTACAGTTTGCCACGGAAAACCAGCGAAGCGTCGAAAATATGCGCTGGAACGACTCGGAGCAGAAGGGTAGAAAAATCGCCGGGAATCGATTATGGTGGGCCGTAACCTCGGAGGAACCCGCGATGAAATCCACGCCCCTTTCCAAGACTGCTCTCACAGTAGTCGCGTGCTGTCTGGCTTTTCTTGCGCTGGATGCATGGGCCGCCCAGCAAACCGGTTCTGGCGCAAGCGCCGGCAAACAGACCGCACGGCAAGCGGGCCCGCCGACCGATGCGTGCGTGGCCTGCCATAAAAAAGTCACGCCCAATATCGTTTCGGACTGGCAGCTGAGCCAGCACGCCAGGAAAGACGTAGGTTGCTCGACGTGTCACGGCGGCGAGCACAAGTCAGCCCACGATCTGGCCCGGGCGCAGATCCCAACACCCGACACCTGCGCCACCTGTCACGAGGAGAAAGTAAAGCAATTCAAGAGGGGGAAACACGCCATGGCATGGGGGGCCATGAAAGCCATGCCAACCACGCATGCCCTTCCGGTCGCTCTGACCGGAGGTATGAAGGGCTGCGGAGGTTGTCACAAGATAGGCCTTAAGACGGAAGCCGATCTGAAGGAGCTGAAGAATGAGAGCAACGGCTTTGGCTTGGCCTCCTGCGATGCCTGCCACACCCGGCATATCTTCTCGGTGAAGGAAGCCCGGCAGCCTCAGGCCTGTCAAAGCTGCCACATGGGTTTCGATCATGCACAGTGGGAGATGTACTCTTCCTCCAAGCACGGTGTCCGCTACCTGCTGAAGCAGAACAAGACGCTGCCGGAAACAGTAGCGGCACCGACCTGTCAGACCTGCCACATGCAGAAAGGGAACCATGAAGTCCGTACCGCATGGGGCTTTCTCGGCGTTCGTCTCCCGATGCCCGCGGACAAAGGGTGGGCTGCCGATCGGACCACGATTCTGCAGGCCCTGGGAGTTCTGGATCCCGACGCAAAGCCCACGCCGCGGCTGGACCTCGTGAAGGTTGCGCAGGTGGCGCGACTCAGCCAGGACGAGTGGCAGAAAGAGCGCGACAAGATGCTCGAAACGTGTAAGCAGTGCCACACGGCCACCTTTGCCTGGACGGACCTGCTGAAAGGGGACGAGATGATTCAGGTGGCCGACCATCTGATGGCTGAAGCCATCCGGACCGTGGCAGCCCTTTACAAAGACGGCACGCTCAAGAAGCCCGAGAACTACCAATATCCCTTCCCGGACATTCTGACATTTCACGATGCTCCGACGCCCATCGAGCAGAAGCTGTTCGTGATGTACCTCGAGCACCGGATGCGCACGTTCCAGGGCGCGTTTCACAACAGCCCCGACTATTCCCTGTGGTATGGCTGGAGCGAGATGAAGCGCGATCTAACCGAGATTAAGGCGATGGCGGAAGATCTGCGACGAAGTGCCGGCGGCAAGTAAAAAATGGGGACATGGTAGCCTGGCACCATTTTAATTCGTGCGCTGCTCAATCAGTGTGGCGAAACGCTTGTTGATCGCGAGCGCCGGATCGAGCGGCACGTCGACGGGCCGGCAATCGGACGGAATATAGATGGTCGGCGTCGGACGGATCTCCTTCCCCTCGAACTGCGGCAGCCACCTCCGTTGAGCCTCGAGCATTTCCCTGCACATGTCGCGGATTTCCTTCAGCGTGCAGACCGCCGAGCTTAAGGGGTCCATCGCTACGGCGTGAACGATAGCTTCCGGGTCAGCGTCCAGTGCGGCTTTAGCGGCCAGGATCTGCACGCTCACGTTGCTCATACAGGCGGCGGCGCATTGCGGTGGAAGCTCTCCCACGCGAGTTGGGTGCAGCCCCGTGGCGTCGGCAAAAGTGGGCACTTCCACGCAACAGCCGGCTGGCAGATTCGTGATGTAGCCATCGTTGTGGACATTTCCCATGAAACGGAAGGGCTCGCCGGTGACAACAGCCTCCATGATGTATGAGCAATACTCGACGCTACGCCTTTCGATAACGGGGGACTCATATTCCAGCGGGTCGTGTCCGGCGTACTTGGCCGCGAGCGCCTTAGTGTACTTATAGTAGGCGCCACTTTCGCCGCCAAAGCTCGGCTCGTCGCAGTAGAGTTCGAGCGCCCTTTTGTTTTTGCGGAACCACGGTACGTATTCGCTGAGGTGGCCGGTGCTCTCGGTCATGAAGTATCCGAAGTGCCGAAACACCTCGCCGCGAACTTTCTCATTCTTGTAGTACTCGGGTTTCTCGAACAGTTCACGCAATTGCGGATACAGGTCCTGCCCCTGATGCTGGAGTGTCAGGAACCAGTCCATGTGGTTGATCCCGCCGCAGGTGAAAACGATCTCGTGCTTGGGCACGCCGCAGTATCCGGCGATGAGGTCCAGTGTCGTCTGCACGCCGTGGCAGAGGCCCACGAACGGCACGTCGCCGACCTTGCCCAGGGCAAGGCAGTTGGCAGCCATCGGGTTGGCATACTGCAACATGATCGCGCCCGGCCGGGCCAGCTCTTTCATGTCCCGTGCTATATCGGCAAGCACGGGAATGGTGCGCAGGCCGCGAAAGACACCGCCTGGGCCCAGCGAATCGCCGATACACTGGTCGACGCCGTATTTCAACGGGATCTCATAGTCGATGCCGAATGCCTCGAGCCCGCCGACCTGGATCATCACTACGACGAAATCCGCGTTTCGGATCGCCTCGCGTCGATCCGCCGTCGCCCAGACAATTACCGGGAGCCTATTCTCCCGGATCATTCGGTTGCCGAAGGCCTCCATGCGGCGAAGTTTGGATTCGGTGGGGCTCACGAGTGCGAATTCGCTGTCGGAGAGGGCCGGTGTAGCCATGATGTCGCTCATGAGCGTCTTGCAGAAGACGACGCTCCCGGCCCCGATCATTGCGATCTTTCTGGACATGGTCGTTCTCCTTCCCTGCACCCGAACATCGCCATTATAGGCCAGTTAATGTCCTTCACCTCGATCCGCCGTGTGCGGTTTGAACCCATCCCCGAGTGTCGGCGAAATACAACCGTGGCGAAGTTAATCCGCACGCCTGGCGGCCCAGAGGATCGCGTTGTGGACCAGCCTGCGGTAGCCTGGGTGCCGGATCGTGCTGTCGCCGTGCCCGAACTGTATGTACACGACCCGTGCCTTCGTATGCGGGCCGATATAGACCACCGGCCGATCGTTGTGGGGATTCTCCGTCTCCATAAGGGGCATGACTTTCTGAGAAAGCCACATACCCCGATATGCCTCGTCCACCAGCGCGAGAGGCCCAACGCCGCGGAGCACTGCATGTCCCGCAGCCGACCGCACCGCCCGGGCAACGAGGGGTACGTCGTCTTTGTACTCCGACTTCGGGTGTGATCCGGAGGGTTGCGTAAAGAACTTCCCGCCAGTCACTTCCTCGTACCACCAGGGCCACGAGGTGTAGTCGACGATGGAATGGTGGATCGATACAACTCCGCCGCCGCCGTCTACGAAGGCTTGCAGATTCGCACGCTCCGTGTCTCCGATCCTCTCGTACATATCGTGGAGGACAATGACATCGTAGCGTTCCTTCATCTTGGGTATGAACGCCTCAGCTTGCGAGCAGGCATGCCACCACCGGATGTCCTCGTAGCCTTCAAAAAGCGTGTAGAACGACACGGGGTAGCTGTGGCCGCCTGTGACCACCAGCACGCGCGCCGCGTCCTCCCGGATTGCCGGCCCCCGGCGTTCAGCCTGGCCGGAAGCGTGACTGCACCTGTCGCCGCCCACTCCACAGAGCGGAGAAATGCCGTGACGAACCCGGACTGATACATCGAAGCGGTGTCATGACCCAGTGTGGTGTGAACCACGCGTCCCTGGCCAAAAGGGACGGCCCACAGGATGGGTTCTTCCTTACCGGTTCCACCCATCTTCGGGTCGCTGTATGCGCTGGCTAGAACATGGATGTTCGCTCGGAGGTCCATGCGATGATACAGCTCATCATCGGCCAGAAAGGATTCCTCGAGCCCTCGGCTTATCGGGTGATCGCGATCCACCCAGCGCGCCGTGAAAATGTGGCGGACCGCGTGCCCGATATTCTCCGGCTTCCAGGTCGAGCCAAGCATCTCGGCGTAGGCCGGCCATCCCTCACCCTTTGACGAAGCAGCCCAACGTCCCTTCTGAAGCTCCATTCCGAAGAAGCGCCCGTAGCTGACGCCATGAAGGGCCACCATACCCTTGCCTCGGCGCATGAATTCTTCCACCGCCCGATCGGTCTCTTCGCCCCAACGAGGCCCGTTGTAATTGAGCACGAGAACGTCATAGCCGATCAGAGTCCGGGCTGTCAGGCCGCGAACCTCCTCTGCCACCTTGACATCAAATCGGCCCGTCTTTTCGAGCAGGCCTTTCAGGAAAGGCGAGGTGGCACGCCAATCGTGGTACGGGTAATCGCTCTCCCCCGTGAGGATAAGCACCTGCACGCGGGAATCTGCCGCAGGCGCGGCAGCTCCAGCCATAGCCAGAAGTGCCAGCAGAAGCGACGCCGCGCAATGAACCACCGCTCCGCGCAGCAGGCAGGACTCGACATAATGTGCCTGCCTGAGAATAACGTCCGTTCGCATACTCGCTCCTCCAAAACTCGGTGACAGGCTAAGGGTCTGTCACGAAATAACAGGCCCTAAGCTTCCCCAGGATCCGCCAGCCAGTCTCCGTTAAAGAGTCGAATGTTGCTCTTCTCTCCACGTCTTTAAGCTCGGGCACTACCTGATGCCCGGTGTGTGGCCTCGGAAAGGACCTGTCGCACCCATGCCAGGCTGCGCTCGATCATCGGCCCGCCCTGCCCCTCACACTCGATACCGAGGACCCCGTCAAATCCGGACTGTGCCAGCACATCGACACAGCGCCGGATGTTACCGGCGTTGATCCCTTCACCCACGGCGCAATGGCTTACGGCAATGCCGGTCATCTCACCGCGCGAGACAGCAGCAAGACTCGGACTGACATCTTTGATGTGGACATGGCTGATCTTCCCAAGAAACCTTTCAGCAAACGCCACCGGATCCTGCCCCGCGATGAAGGTATTCCCCGTGTCCATGTTCATACGCAGGTAAGGGGAGTCGGCAAACGCCAGCATTTCTGCCATGAAGTCCGGCTTGGTCGTGTAATAGCCGTGAGGCTCGATGTTGATGGTTACCGCGTAAGCCTCGGCCACTTTCAAGATCTGAAGGTAGATCCTCCGCATATGCTCCATGGCTTCGCGGTCGGTGAACGCTTCAGGGCAATGACGATCATCCGTCGTGTCGACACGAGCGCAGCCAACCAGCTTCGCCCAGCGGATCGTGTGCAGGATGTACTCAACACCCAGCGTCGCGCCTTCGGGCAGCGAGAGTGGAAAGGCGGCGTCGATCTGCGAGAATTGAACGCCATAACGATCCATCTTCTTTCGCAGGAAGACGGGATCTTCCCACAATGCCACGTGGGGCTGGTAGCCCAGCCCATGAATCCAACTCACGCCGTCGATGGCCCCGCACTCGATGAAGTGCACCTCGTTGCGTTGTGCCCACTCGAGGCACTGTGAAAAGCTCCAGTAGCTGCTGTTGAATGCGTCAGTGTGAAAGCCGATTTCGATCATGGCCGACTCCCTTGTACACAAGAGCGCGAATTTCTCTTTTTCTAGCTAAGATTGCATTCTGGACACGGTTGACCGGCCAATCGGAGGTTGCATTCCACTCATACACGGTATGTTTTGCGCCGAATTGGCCGGTCAACGCACGGATCCTCACTGATTCACGGATGAGACTGGCTTCCGCTGCCACCGCATGGGCTGGCCCGATCTGTATTTATCTGTGCAAATCCGTGTCCACGTTTTTTGGGTTAAGGTCCGTCTTACAGCAGTTTCGTCACGCCAGGAGTGAATACCGGGTAAATGCCATCCGCATCGGGTTTGACCGGCGGTTGCATATCGATCCGGCAGTCTTCCGGCTTGGGTGGGAAGTAAAAGTCGGATGTGGATATCTGGTCCCAGGTGACTTCCTTCCCGGTATAGCAACTGATCTGACCCATGATTCCGATCAGCGTGCTACGCGCCATATAATCGCCGTTGTTGATCGGGTTGCCGGAGCGGATCGCCTTGAAAAGCTCGACGTGTTCCACGAGGTAGGGATCGTCCTTGGGTCCCTCGTATTGCCAATTGGTTTCACCTTCGATGCGCATCCGGAGGACGTTGCAGCGGCCCTTGCTGCCGAGGATAATGCTCGAGGTCTCGTTGTAGCATTCCGGAATCGTGCGACAGAAGGCGTACAGCCGGACTCCGCTCGCAAACTCGTACACGACCGCGTGATGGTCGAAAACGCTGCCATAGATTTCTCCCCGTAAGGTCGAGCGCCCGCCCATGCCGTGTGCCTTGACGGGGACCTGCTCGCGCATGGCCCAACTGGCGCGGTCGAGATTGTGCACCAGCGACTGAGGGACGTCATCCCCGGACAGCCAGTGGAAGTGGTACTGGTTGCTGGCCTGATACTGTGCTTCCTTGAGGCCCGGCTTGCGCGGGTACAAAACGTACGGCGCCCGCAGGAAGTTCTCCTCGATGGCCACGATTTCGCCGATGGCCCCGTCATGCAGGCGTCGAATCGTCTCCTTGTAGCCGGGATGATACCGGCTCTGCAAGCCGGAAACGACGCAGAGACTCTTCTGTCGGGCCAGCTGGCAGGCAGCCTGGACCACCTTGATCCCAGCCGGATCAATCGCGTGCGGCTTCTCGACGAAGACGTGTTTCCCTGCCTCGATGGCCGCCTTCATGTGCAGCGGGTGGAACTTCGCTGCGTTCGCGATGAGCACCACATCCACACGATCAATCACCTTCTTGTAGCCGTCGAAGCCATCGAAACAGCAGTCGTCATTGACCTTTACCTGTTCCGGTAACCGCTCCTTCAGAGTGCTCCGCCTCTGCTGAACCCGGTCCATCAGCAGGTCAGCAATGGCAACCAGCTGAACCCCTTTATCGGCGCGCATGGCCTCAATAGCCGCGCCCATACCGCGGCCCCCGCACCCAATCAAGCCTATTCGAATAGTATCGCTCCCCGCGACATACCCCGCGCGGCTTGCAGCTGGTCCGCTTAAATGGGTAGCCGCAATGGCGGCAGCCGAGTTCTTGAGGAAATCACGACGCGAAATCTGCTGGGTAATTTCATTCGTATGATTCATGGTGTGGCTTCTCCAGAGATTAACCGATTCGGCCAGCCCGCATCTTGGCGGCGTCGTCCGGCTGAAGACACACTCTTTGTGTCATGCGCCTGATGGCAGGATCACCTTGCCATCCGAAGCTTAGATGCCGGCACGGCCAGTTCAGCATCGAGTATAGACCAATTCACCACCATTCGCCTCAAGTCGTAGTCAGCCGCTGCAGTCCTTCGATCTCAATTGTTTTGGTTGGAGTACGGCCGTGCCGGAATCATTGGAAAAACGCAGTCAAACGACATCTCACGTGCAATGGATGCATTTCCAGCGGAAAAGTCAATTCGGCAGGTTTGGGCCTGATCGGAATCAGGGAAACTCTTTGTGGTCTTCAAGGTCTTTCAGATTTGCTTCCGGACCCAACCCGTTCGGCGCAATGTTCTGCCACCAGCGCCTTCGCATCAATCGGGTGTTCCCTCCTGCTCTTCACCTGTCCGGTTCTGGCAAAGAGAGATCCCACAAGCGAACAACTTGAGAAGAGAGCAAGACTCCATACTCATTTTAAGTCTTGAACGCACAATAGATTGGGGTGGAGGCGCGATTGGGTCCGAGACTTGCAGGAGTTTCAGATGTTGGTCTGCACGGTTTAGTGACTGGCGGAGGACGGCAATGGACAGTTTGTGTCAGGACCTGCGATGTGGGCTACGCTTACTGCGAAAAACGCCGGGCTTCACCGCCGTGGCAGTGTTCACCCTGGCGCTGGGAATCGGCGCGAACACGGCGATATTCAGCCTGATTAATGCGCTCATACTCAGACCGCTGCCGGTGGAGAAACCTGAACAGCTTGTTCAATTCCTGAATCAGGGCTACGGCATGACCGGTTCGCACTTCTCCTATCCGGACTTCGAGCAGTTCCGCGATCGAAACCAGGTCTTTTCCGGAGTCGTTGCGGTGTTCTGGCTCAATGAGCCGCTTCTCGATGCAAGAGTCGATGGCCAGCCCGAGAGCATCAGCGGACAGCTGGTCTCCGGAGATTTCTTCTCGCTCCTGGGCGTGCATGCCGCCGCCGGGCGCCTTTTCACCCGCGAGGACGACAAAGTGCCGGGAGGCAATCCGGTGGCCGTACTCTCCTACGCCTATTGGAAGCGGCGCTTCGCGCAGGATCCGTCGATATTGGGGAAAACTATTATCCCGCGGGGGACGCCATTCACAGTTATCGGTGTGGCTCCACCTGTATTCGGCGGTGTGACACCCGGGTTCTCACCCGATGTGTACGTCCCTTTTGCGACAGAGCCTGTGTTTCACGACGGAATTACCTGGCTGGATAAGAGCTCATACCACTGGCTGCAGATCCTGGCACGACTGAGGGGGGGTGTAAGCCGGCAGCAAGCCCTGGCGGAGCTTTCTGTCCTCCAGCGGCAAATGCTCGCGGCAGCGGTCAAACCCGATTGGCCTCAGAAGGACCGCGAAACGTTTCTCTCGCAAAAGCTTGAACTGACAACCGCCGCGAGCGGGTTTTCCGACCTGCGGAGATTCCTTTCGATACCGGTGTTTGTCTTGGCAGGTATGGTGGGGCTCGTGCTGTTGATTGCTTGTGCCAACGTTGCCAGCATGCTGCTGGCGCGGGCCGTCACAAGGCGAAGAGAATTCGCGGTACGGCTTGCGCTGGGTGCCGGGCGCGCTCGCGTCATCCGGCAACTTTTGACGGAAAGCGTGCTGCTCGGGCTGGGCGGCGGGGCGGCGGGGTTGCTCCTCGCCTTCTGGTTGGGTGACATTCTGGCTGCACTGCTGTCATTAGTGCAGGGCAGCATCCGGATTGATTTGCGTCCGGACTATCGCGTGCTTGGATTCACTACTGCGATGTCGTTCGTGACCACCCTGTTGTTCGGACTCCTTCCTGCGCTGCGCGCTACTCAACTAGAGCTATCTCCCACTCTCAAAGAGGACCCGCGAGCTCTGAGCTCCAGCAAGAGACGGCTGCGGACGGGCAGAGCCCTGGTTGTCTCCCAGGTTGCTCTCTCGATCGTTTTGGTTTTCGTTTCTGTGTTGTTCGTACGGACGCTGCAAAAACTCGAGACACTGGACCCGGGATTCAATCGGGAGAATGTGCTGCTCTTCTCAGTTGATCCGACTCCAGGCGGATACAAGGGAGCGCAGGTCGCCGACCTGTATCGTCGTGTGTTGGAGCGACTCTCTGCCACTCCCGGGGTGCGCACGGCAAGCCTTTCGGCAATAACACCGATTTGGGGCGGAGGCTGGAATACCGAAGTCTGGGTGCAGGGCTACACTGCAAGACCCAACGAGGACGTCGTCGTCAACCTCAACAGCGTCGGTCCCAAATTCTTCGAGACCCTGCAGATGCCGCTCGTGCTGGGACGGGATTTTGGCCCTCAGGACTCCGGAACATCACGCAAGGTGGCCATTATCAACCGGGCAATGGCGCACTACTTCTTTGGGGATCAAAACCCTATAGGAAAGAAGTTCGGATGGATGGACAAAGGTGAGACCACGGAGTTCGAAATCGTCGGGGTAGTGGGTGACGCGAAATACATGAATATGCGGGAACAGCCTCCCCGAACCGCCTACATCGATTTTTTCCAGGACTCGCTGGGGAAGGTGAGCTTCGAAGTCCGTACCGCCGCAAAGCCTGCCGCTCTCGTCTCCGGAATCCGCAGCGCAGTGGAGGAGGTCAGCCGGGGCGCGCAGGTTTCGGGGTTTAAGACCTTAGCTGAACAGGTAGACGAATCGTTGGGAACCGAACGATTGATCGCAGTCCTGTCGAGTCTCTTCGGTGCACTCGCTCTGGTCCTTGCCGCCGTGGGTTTATATGGAATCATGTCGCACGCAGTTGCGCAAAGAACCAGCGAAATCGGCATCCGAATGGCGCTCGGCGCCGAACGTGCCGACGTGCTGTGGATGATCATGCGACAGACGTTGGCCCTCATTTTGACGGGAGCCTGCATTGGGCTGCCGGCCGCAATTGCCTCGGGCCGGCTGGTTTTGAGCCTGTTGTTTGACCTGAAACCCGGTGACCCCGGAGCAATCATGACTGTAATTCTAGTGCTGGGAATAACAACGCTGGCAGCGGGTTATCTCCCTGCCCGGCAAGCATCCAAGGTGGATCCGATGGTGGCGCTGAGATGCGAATGACCACCGCTGACAGTAATCAGCAGGAGCATTACTTGCGCTCAAGTACGACTTCATCGCGGTTTTCTTCTGAGCAAATCCGCTGGATGCGGGGATGGATAGGGTGAGGTTTTACAATCGTTGAATCGTGGGAATTTTACAGAGCTTCGCAAAATACGGTGACATCTCAGGAATGTAGGGGCACGGCGCGCCGTGCCCCTACCCTGTCCAGGATTGTCACCATATTACGCGAGGCACAGTAGGAGGGTAGACCGGCTGTCATATTTCGCGACTGCTATCCCCTCTTTCGATTGTGTGCACGTGGAGCAACCAACAGTGTAACGGCGCCGCTAGAAGTGCGAGTCAATCCAGGCTGCAGTACTGCTATTTCTTTCGCCCTCCAGGGCTCCTTCCTTTGCGCGCTCTACTGCGCATGAAAAGCGCCAGTGGATAGCGAAATGAATCGAAACCCATGTGCCTGCTGTTCCATAAGCAAGCGTTCAGAGCCGCGACCGAAGGGAGCGGAATAACGCAGCAGGAGGGCTGCACCTCTCCCTTGTCCAGGATTTTTCTAATCTATTCCTGGAAAGCTATCGAATCCAGTTGACCTGTCCCGCTCGCTTCGCTCGCGGCTCTGACATCCCCGCCTAATAGCCACGATCACCAAAAATGGAACATCCTTATGGGATTTCTGCGGAAGACAGATTCATCCTGCTGCCGTCGTCTATTGAAGGCACCAATCCGTAAAAACGAACGGGCCGGAACTTGTGCCAGTCCCGGCCCGTTTGGCGTCTCCGTCGCCGTGTGGGTGTGCGGCGTTACTTTATGCCCATCTCCTTGAGAAGATTGGCTGCGCCGTCGACATCGGTCATGTTCCACAGCATGTACGGGCTGTCGACGTGAATGGACCGCGTTTTCACTTTGTCAAATAGAAAGTTCGAGGCCACTGATTCGTAGGTCCCGTCGAAGAGCAGTCCGACCAACTCGCCCTTGCTGTTCAGTGTCGGCGAGCCGGAGTTCCCGCCCGTCGTATCCACAGTCGAGAGGAAATTCACGGGCACATCATTGAGGGCAGCATCGAAGTAAGGCGTCTTCTTGCCTCCCCGCAGCGCCTTAATGGCGTCCAACTGATACTGCGGCGCGTTGAAGTCGCCCTCCCCGGTGTGCTTCTCGACGATGCCCGCCAGCCCGGTGTGGGGCTTGTAGAAGAGACCATCCCTTGCGTCCACACCCTTCACCTGGCCGTAGGTCACGCGCAGAGTGCTGTTCGCATCGGGTGGGACCAACCCACCGGCCTTGGCGAGCAAGGCCTCCATGTAGCGCGGCCGCAGGCGAGCGTAAGCGCCGGACCGATTCTTGCCGGCCTCCCGGTTGGCCTCTAAAAGCGGGTCAAGGCACGCGGCGAGACGGATGAAAGAATCGTTCGTGGCCTCGAGATCAGCCGTGCTCTTATCGAACAGGCCAAGGCGGAAGTCGCGGTCGCCCATCTTCGTGCCGGCATAAAGCCCATCCAGGTAAGCGTCGATTGCCTTCTCGGCCTCAGCCTTGCCCATTCCCGGCTGGAGCATGACGGCTTTGTCTAGCGGTTCGATACGCTGATCCGCTGGAAGCGACGCCGCCATTCCCATTGCCCAGCGCAGCAGGGCGCGGTCCGCCGTTGCGTCGAGCGTGCGCTGAATGCGATCCAGGCTCTCGCGGAGTCGAGTCCAGTCACGCTCCTGCAATCCAGGGTCGCGATCCATGTCGTTTTTTGGCCGCTGAACCGAGAGCCGGTAGACGTTCAGCGCCGAGCTCAGGTAAGAGGAGGACGCGGACAAGCTACCAAGGGTCGCATTCCGCTCGCGGGTCTTCTCTCCCTCAGCCTGAAGAGACTTCAGCGCCGGGAGAATGTCGCCGTACTTTTGCTGCCGCGCGGGATCGGCCGCGATCCAGGCCTCCAACTCTTTCTCCATCGCTTGCTTCTGGGCAAGAGCTCCACCTTTCACCAAGCCCTCGAGCATGCCCTTCTGGTTGGTCAAATTGTTGTTGAGACCCTGGATCCTGCCCGCGAGCTTGAGGGCCAGTGCCTTATTGTCTTTCGTGAGCTTATCGATGAGAGCCAGCTGCTCTTCCGCAAGGCGAACTGCCCTCGGGAAGCTCCACTCGGTCGTCTCCTTGACCTCCGAGTAAGTCTGGTGCCGCACCGTGCGGCCCGGGTAGCCGACAACGAAAACGAGCTCGCCCGGTTTGGCGCCTTCGGGCGACACTTTCAGCCAGTGACTGGGCTTGTAGGGCACGTTGTCCTTTGAGTATGGGGCCGGCTTGCCGTCCTTGCCCACATAGGCGCGCAGGAAGCCCCAGTCCCCGGTGTGGCGGGGCCATCGCCAGTTGTCGGTCTCGCCGCCAAAAACGCCGATACCCTCGGCCGGCGCGTACACCAAGCGCACGTCCTTGATCTCGAGCTGGGCGATTTCGTAGTACTTGAGGCCCTCGAAGAAGGACGCCACGTTGCAGCGCAGCCCGCCCTTTTCGCACGCCGCGATGCGCTCCTTGATCCGGCGCTCAATAATGTCGTAACGCGCCCGGTCGGTGGCCTTCGCATCGATATTACCCCTGATGGCCTCGGTCACATCGGTAACGGAGGTCGTCACGAAGACCCGGGCGCCCGGGCCATTAGTCAGCTCCTCATCTCGGGTCTTGGCAAGGAATCCGTCCCTGAGCAGATTGCGCTGGGGCGTCGAGTTGAACTGCAGGCCACCCGTGACGCAGTGGTGGTTCGTGACGATGAGTCCCTCGGGCGAAACGAACGAAGCGCTGCAACCGCCCAGCGATACAACGGCACCCATGGGCTGGCCGGTGAGATCGGCGAAAGCCTTGGGATCTCCCTTGAAGCCCATGGCTCGGAGCCGGGCAGCCAACTCGGGGATCTGTTGAGGCATCCACATGCCCTCGTCGGCGCGCAGTCCAGAAGCGGGCAGCAGCAGGACGGCGAGGAAAACGACTGTACGCAAGAATCTCATAATTGTGTCTCCTCCTGGAGAAAGATGACTTGTTACGCAGGCTAGTTCTATCCCGCTGGAGTTGCGGGAGCAAGCTGAAAATCAGGTACGAATTATGATCAGCCACGAATTGCACGAAATTGCAGCCGACAACTCAGGTTTCGCGCAATTCGTGGAATTCGTGGCTGATTCTCTAATGCCGCCGGAACAGCAGAACTTTGTCGCATCTCACCGCCAGAGGCGGTGGTTTACCTTTAACGCGTTTAACGTACTTGACAGATTCCTACCAGCAACCTAATTTTATCACCAACAATCTCGGTTGATGGGTTCAACAAATTTCCAGCGGTTCCTTAATTGGGCGTTGCTCGGGGACAGTCAGAATTCCGAGATACTGGGCGCGAGTCGGGATAACGGAGGGTTGTAGCATGGCAGACACTCAGGAAAAAGCGAAGGTCACTGAAACCAGCGAGGCCCAGATCGCCGTGCACTGGAAGGAGGAGGGGTACGTCCGGCCGCCGGAGAAATTCGTCTCGCAGGCCAACCTCAAAGACCCGAACATCAATGACCGGTTCAGTAAGAAGAACTTTCCAAACTGCTTCGAAGAATATGCCAACATGCTGGATTGGTACGAGAAATGGCACACGGTCCTGGATACAAGCGACCCTCCGTTCTGGAAGTGGTTCGTCGGCGGCAAGCTGAATGCTTCCTACAACTGTGTGGATCGCCATCTGGCCAAGTACAAGAACAAAGCGGCGTTGATTTTCGTCCCCGAGCCGGAAGATGAGGAGCCGGTGAATCTGACATATCAGGAGCTTTACGTTCGGGTGAATGAAATGGCGGCGCTCCTTCGCGACTTCGCCGGCCTGAGAGCGGGGGACCGTGTGACGATTCACATGCCGATGATCGCGGAGCTGCCCATCACCATGCTGGCGTGCGCGCGGCTGGGCGTGATCCATTCCGTCGTGTTCGGCGGGTTCAGCGGCGAAGCCTGCGGCCTGCGCGCCGCCGACTCCGGCAGCCGAGTACTCATCTACGCCGACGGCTATTACCGCGGCGGCAAGATGATCGACCACAAGGCGAGCGCCGAGATTGCCATCGCAGCTGCGGAAAAAGAAGGTCAGAAGATCGACAAGGTCCTGGTGTGGAAACGGTATCCCGATAAGTACTGCTCCGCGACACCCATGGTCAAAGGGCGTGATTTCTTCGTGGACGAGGTGCTGAATAATTACCGGCGCGCGCGCGTCGATCCCGTTCCCATGGATGCCGAAGCGCCGCTCTTTCTGATGTACACGAGCGGCACCACCGGAAAGCCCAAGGGCTGCCAGCATCGCACTGGCGGCTACCTCGCTTACACGGCGGGGACATCGAAGTACATCCAGGACATCCATCCGGAAGATGTGTACTGGTGTATGGCCGACATCGGCTGGATCACGGGCCACTCGTACATAGTTTACGGGCCGCTGGCGGTAGCCGCGTCCGCCGTCATCTACGAAGGCGTTCCCGTTTATCCGGACGCGGGTCGGCCGTGGCGCATCGCCGAACGATTGGACGTCAATATTTTCCACACATCGCCAACCGCCATTCGCATGCTGCGGAAGGCCGGCGCGGAAGAGCCGAAGAAATACAACTACCACTTCAAGCACATGACCACGGTAGGCGAGCCAATCGAACCCGAGGTGTGGCACTGGTACTACAATGTCGTCGGCAAACGCGAGGCGGTCATCGTGGACACCTGGTGGCAGACTGAAACCGGCGGGTTCCTCTGCAGCACCAAACCGGCAATCGATCCGATGAAGCCGGGCAGCACCGGCCCCGGAATGCCGGGCATCTACGCCTTCATCCTCGACGAGCAGGGGAAAGAAATGAGTTCAGGAACGGGAAAGGCGGGCAACATCTGCATCGGAAATCCGTGGCCGGGAATCATGCAGATGATCTGGGGCGACCGCGAGCGCTTCGTCCGGCAATATTACTCGAAATACTGCAGGAATCCTAAGAGCTGGGATTGGCGTGACTGGCCGTATTTCGCGGCCGACGGCGCGCTACATGCCGCCGACGGCTATTTCCGCATCCTCGGCCGTGTGGACGACGTCATCAACGTGGCCGGCCATCGCCTGGGCACGAAGGAGCTCGAGTCGGCCTGCCTGACGGTCTCGGAAATCGCGGAAGCCGCAGTGGTACCCGTCGTGGACGCGATCAAGGGCCGCATTCCGGAAATCTACATCTCGCTGAAACCCGGCTATGCACCCAACAAGGAAATCGCCGACAAGGTGACCGCGACAATCGAGACAATGATCGGCAAGATCGCGCGGCCCAGGAAAGTCCACATCGTTCCGGATATGCCCAAGACCCGATCCGGAAAGATCATGCGCCGTGTCCTTGCCGCTATCTCAAACATGATGGACACGGGAGACATCACCACCCTGGCCAATCCAGACGTGGTTGAGCAGATCAGGGTAGCTGTGCAAGGAGCAGTGAAGGTGAAGACGCTGGATGGTCCGGAAGAGCTGAAGCAATTTGGTTCCAACGAATGACACCGCCTCTAATTGACGATTGCAGATTGACGATTGAAAAGCCGCCACAGCCAATCGTCAATCGTCAATTGTAAATCGTCAGTTTTCCCTGCGTCCACTGCTCCGCTGAGGTGTTTGCTTTTCAACAGCGCCTCCATCTGATGTATCGTTATCGGCATAACAATTCTTCATTAGAGATTCTTAGATACGCATTTTTACGAAGCTGTGAAAAGAGAGGCGGGGCCATGTTAGTTCGCGACATCATGAGAAGTCCGGTGGAAACCATATCACCGGACACCACTCTGCAGGATGCATACCGAATCATGCGAGAAAAAGGCATCCGGCATTTACCGGTGCTCGAGAATGACAAGCTCGTCGGCGTGATCACGGACCGGGACCTGCGGCTGGCGACGAGCGCGCTCGCGCCATCCCCGTTTCCGCCGGGCAGTAAGGTGTCTGCAGTGATGTGCCGGACGCCGCTGACCGCTGATGCCGTGGACCCCGTCGAAGACGCCGCGCGCATCATGCGGGAGCAGAAGATCGGCTGCCTGCCAGTGATGGACGATGGGCAATTGATTGGCATCATTACAGGCATCGATCTGCTGGACGCGCTGATGCGCATGACTGGTGTGGACAAGCCCTCGGGCCGCCTGGAAGTGCGCTTGCCGGATCACCCCGGCGAGCTGGCACGGCTGACGAGTTTTCTGAGCCATCGCGATATAAACGTTCACTCGATTTTGACCTATCCTGATGGTCCTGAACTGGTTCGAGCGGTGCTGCGCGTCGCTTCCATCGAAGTGCGGCTCCTCGCGCAGGATTTGCGTCGCTCCGAGTTCGAGGTTATTTGGCCTCCCGAAAAGCCATGTCTTCGGTAATCTACCATCCCGCGTACCAGAAGTATGCGTTCGGCGAAGATCACCCGTTCAGTCCAGTGCGCGTCGAAATGATGCTCGAACTGTTGCGCGCGCTGGGCCACCGCGTGCAAATGATCGAGCCTGAGCCCGCTACGCGCGAGGACATCCTCAGCGTGCATGAGGATTACTACGTGCGCCGCGTGGAGGCACTGAGCGAGGGCCAGATAGTTCTCGATTGTGAGGACTACGGTCTTGGCACGCCGGACAATCCCGCGTTTCCCGGCATGGATCAGGCGGCGCGGTGGCTCGTAGGCGGCGCGCTTTATGGGGCACGCCTCATTTGCGAAAACGGAGAGAAGCGCGTCCTCCAACTGGGCGGCGGATTACATCACGCGCGCCGGAATTTCGCCTCCGGCTTCTGCATCTACAACGATCTCGCAATAGCCATCAACTACCTTGCACGACAGGGGCTCTGGGTCGCCTACCTGGACATCGACGTCCATCATGGGGACGGCGTTCAGCAGATCCTCTATGAAGATAAGCGCGTGATGACCATCAGTCTCCACGAGTCGGGAAAGTTTTTGTTCCCGGGCACCGGCGAGGTCCACGAACTCGGCGCAGGACTTGGCCGCGGCTTGAAATTGAACCTGCCGCTGGAACCGTTCACCGATGGTGAGAGCTACCTCGAGGTGTTCGAGCAGGTGGTGCCGGCCGCATTGCGACAATTTCGCCCGGGAGTGCTCGTAGTTCAGGCTGGGGCCGATGCGCATTTCGATGACCCTCTCGCCGATCTCATGCTGACCACGCGCACTTATGAAACGATATTCCATCGCATCCTGGAATTGGCGGATACTTTTACTGCAGGGCGAGTCCTGTTCACGCTCGGTGGAGGTTACTCGCTGTGCGCCACGCCGCGCGTCTGGACGATTCTATATCTCCTGCTGCACGATTTGCCCGTTGTCCACGATCTGCCGGCTGCATGGCGGGAAAAATGGACCGGCCTTCTGGGCGAAAAACTGCCGAAGACGCTGCACGATCCCAATCCGGGGCACGCTGACATTCCCAACCGCCAGGAGATTGTGCATCGCAACCGGCAGGTTGCCCACCGACTTCTCAATGCCGCCAGCCAGTACTGGTTTTGAACGGAGTCCAGCAGCCTCACGGAATTAAGAGAGAAGCAGGCAGTCGGCAGCAGGCAGCCGGCAGTAGAAGACAGCCCAGCTGTATTCTGCCTGCTGCATGCTGCCGGCCTTCTACTAATTGCGTAATCTGTAGCGGTTTTGCAGCAGACTGACCTTATAATCGAAGCGCCGATGTTCAGGATAATTCCCGAAGGAAAGAATTTCAGCGAATATGTTCTGCTTCGTGACGGGCAGAGTGTTTTCCTGCGCACGTCAACAATAGAAGATGTTCCTGCCATTGAAGCGCTCATGCGCAGTGTTTCGCGCGAAAGCCTGGCTATGCGTTTCATGGGCGCCGTCGCGCATGTATCGCGCAGTGTGATCGAGACCTTGTGTTCCGGCGACCCGCGTGACCGCTTATCTCTGCTGGCGGTTGTGGGCCAGGAGCCGGACTTTCGGGTTGTAGGAATCGGCAACTATATTTCGCTGGGCGTGGGAGGAAAAGCCGAGGTCGCCTTTCTGGTGCACGATGATTTTCAAGGCCGAGGCATTAGCACGCTCTTGTTGGAACGGCTGGCAGGCATTGCTGCCGGCCATGGCTTTGTGGGTTTTGAAGCCGAGGTCCTTTACGAAAACCAGCCGATGATCAATGTCTTCCGCGATTCCGGCTTCGAGGTGCATCAGGCGCTGCAAGGCGGCAGCATCCACGTGGAGTTCCCGGTCGGCGGGCTCGCTTCGCTGCGCGAACGCGTGGAGCTGCGCGACCGCATCGCCGCGGCCAATTCGGTGGTTCCGCTGCTGCAGCCCCACACGGTGGCAGTGGTGGGTGCCTCGCGCGACCCTTCAGCCGTGGGGAGCCTGATTTTTCGCAGCATTCTCCGAGGCAACTTCAGCGGTACCGTCTATCCGGTGAACAACCAAACCATCTCAGTGCACGGCGTTCGCGCCTATCCGTCCGTGCGCGACCTGCCCGATCGCGCGGACCTTGTAGTCGTCGCGGTTCCCGCGAGCAAGGTGCTCGAAGTGGCCGAGGAAGCCCTTCACTCGGGAACAAAAGGGCTCCTGGTAGTGACGTCCGGCTTTGCCGAGAGCGGCCCGGAGGGCGCAGCGGAGCAAAAAAAGCTGGTTGACCTGGTACGCTCTCATGGTGCTCGGCTCATCGGACCCAACTGCCTGGGCATCATGAACACGCACCCGGACGTGAGCCTCAACGCCAGCCTGGCGCCCACAATGCCGCCGCACGGCCGCATCGGGTTCTACTCGCACTCCGCGGCCTTGGGATTGGTGATCCTGAATTACGCCGCCGAACGCGGTCTTGGGTTTTCCATTTTCGTTTCTGCAGGAAATCGCGCCGATGTGTCCGGCAACGACCTGCTGCAGTTCTGGGAAGAGGATCCTGCCACCGACATAGCTCTGCTCTACCTGGAAACCTTCGGCAATCCGCGCCGCTTCGCTCGTGTCGCTCGACGCATTTCCTATCGAAAACCGATCCTGTGTGTGAAAAGCGCGCGCAGCCGGGCAGGCAGCGATGCGGCACGCGCCCATATCGGCGCCGTGGCCCAGAGTGACACGCAAGTCGATGTGCTGTTCCGCCAGGCGGGCGTGATTCGCGCGGACACGCTCGAAGAAATGTTCGACGTGGCCGTGCTGCTGGCCCACCAGCCGCTGCCGCGCGGCAACCGCGTGGCCATCATCAGCAACTCCGGCGGCGTTCTGACCATTTGCGCCGATACCTGTGAGGCACATGGATTGGTTTCAGCGAGACCGGGTGCGATCGATCTCGGGCCGCTCGCCACGGTGGAGGCCTATGAACGCGCGGTCCAGCAGGCAATGGAGCGCGAGGAGGTAGACGCGCTCATCGCCATCTTCGCCTGCGTCGGCGATTGCGATCCCAAGCTGGTGGGTCGTGGGATCCGCCGCGGCGTGTTGCGCGCCGAGCGCAATACCGGCATTTCCAAGCCCGCCCTTCTCTGCTTGATGGGGGCAGCCGGCGCCGTCCAGTTCGGCGTCGAGGGAATCGGCGGCGAAACCGCATCCCGCCACATATTCCCATCCTACCGATTTCCCGAGTCGGCCGCATTGGCCCTAGCTCGAGCTGTCCAGTACGCGGCCTTCCGCACACAGCCGGGCGGACGAATACTCTGGTACGAAGACGTCGATTCGGCTGCGGCGCGGCAGGAAGTCAAAGCAATGCTGGACTCCACCCCCGAGGGTATGCTCTGGCTTGAAAACGAGCGCGCGTGGAAGATTCTCAGGCTCTTCGGCATTCAAACCAGCGCGGCCGATGCTACGCCCGCATCCGCGGATGCCGAACGCTCTGTCCTCGAAGTCCATTCGGATCCCAGCTTTGGTCCGTTGATTCGCCTGTCGCGCGAAGGGAAGCCGCCGGTGGTCCGCATCACGCCGCTGACCGACCATGACGTCCAGGAAATTGTAAAGACCGCAGAGATACCGACCGAATGCGGCGTCGAAGAGTTGCTCGGCAGGGTCTCGCAACTAATTGAGGAACTGCCTTGGCTTTGCGGCATGCAGGCCGAGATTCATCGCACTCAGCATGCCCCCGGCCGTTGCGGCGTTGTTCTGGGCGTCAACGTCAGGATCGGCTTCTGCCGCCACGAGGCCAGCCCCACATAATTTACGATTGACGATTGCAAAAGACTTCCGCGGTTTTTCAATCGTCAATCGTAAATCGTCAATTGCTTAGGCTCTCCTGGGGCGGCGGTTGAGCGCTTCATAGATCTCGATCTCCCACAGTGAGTATCCCCATGGGGACCCTCGCTCCGTGCCGTAAATCCGCACGTACCGCCCGGTCCCCGATACCGCCACGTCGTCGATCCCGCCATCACCCTGCGTGGTGGCGTATAGGTCCGTCCAGCTGTTGCCGTCGCTGGAAATCTGGATTTTGTAGGAGCGGGCATATGCCGTTTCCCAGTCGAGTTTCACGCGTCCGATGTTTTTCACAGAAGCGAGATCTATGGCAATCCATTGCGGGTCGCTGTCCAGCGTTGAACCCCAGCGCGTCAAAGTACTGCCATCCACGGCATTGGAGTCCTGCAGCAGATTCGACTCCGTCGTGGAGACTGTCACGGGCCGGTTCAGCGCTAGATTCTCCGTGCCGCACACGCTCCTCTGAATGAACTCGATCCAGTTAAGGTTGAAACTGCCACGGATTATCTCCAACCGCAGAGTCCTCGTACCTCCACCCTGAATCACAGCGTCGGGTAATTGGATCGTCTGCCAGTTCTGTTCGCCGCCCGTACCCGGAATCGGCACCGTGCCAAGAACCGTGCCGTCAAGCCGCACCCGAAGGCGGCCGCCGTCCGTAGCCGCGGCAGTCCGTGCGAAAACGCCGTACGTGGCCAAAACGTCAGGGACTTTCACGGCGTACTCGAGCCACTCGCCATCGGAAAGCGAGCTGAGGCAATATCCACTTCCGGCGTCCTGGGCGGCCTGGATATCCACTGTGTCCGCGCGATACGGATTTCCCCCATTGATAGAGGTGCTGTTATGATACGCAATTCCCTCGCCGCCCGAGTCGTAGTCTACAGCCAGGACGCGGCCGGGAAGCCTCCTCGACCAACGGCCGAATCCCGCTTGCGCGGGCCCATATACCTCGAAAGCGGCAAGCGAATAACCACCCGAGGTCCCGCTTTGCGTCATGTTGACGCGGACGAACTGCCCTCTACTCAACAACCCCGGAAGGTCATCTATGCCGCCTTCGCCGCTGGCAGTCCGATACGTCTCACTCCACGTGGCGCCGTCTGTGGAAACCTGAATAGAGTAGCTCCTGGCAAAGTCAGGTCCCCAGCACAGCCGAACGCGGCCGATTTCTCTCGTTATTCCCAGGTCGGCGCTAATCCATTCTTCCCCGCTTCCGCCGGCTCTCCACATCGTGATGGGATCCCCATCGACGGCATTGGCGGCCTCGAACCCGGCGCCCCAGAACGAAGACACGGCGACGGGGCGGTTCAGGGCCGCATTCGCCAGATCGCTAGGTGGAATGTCCGAGGCGATCGCAAAGGAACCCGCCAGCCGAATGTCGCGGGAAGAGGAGCCAACAGCTATCCGGTAAATGCCGCGCGGCACAACCCAGTTCCGAATGTCGATGTCCCAATAGGAGAGTTCGTCCGGCGTAAGGGAGAAAGTAACATGCCGCGTCTCGCCCGGACTCAGCGAGACCTTTTCGAAGCCCTTGAGCAGCTGTGGGGGTTCTCCCGCACTCTCCGGAAAGCCGAGATAAAGCTGGACGGCTTCAGCCCCTGCCCGGTTTCCGCTATTCGTCAGATCGAGTGCGACATCAATACGCTTCGACACAGCAGCCGATCGAATGGCCAGATTGTTATAGGCGAACGTCGTGTAGGACAGACCGTGACCGAACGGGAACAGCGGAGATACGCCATTGGCGTCGTACCAGCGGTAGCCCATCAGGAGCTTTTCTGAATAGGCGACATGTCCTCTGACGCCGGGAAACTGCGCCAATGTGCTGACTGGAATCTGATCGGCAGTGCGCGGAAAGGTTATCGGCAGTTTCCCTGACGGATTAATTTCACCGAATAAGACTGAAGCCACCGCATTGCCGTTTTCCTGCCCGGGGAACCAAGCCACGAGCGTCGCTGCGACGCTGTCAATCCACGGCAGAACCATCGGCGCCGCAACGTTGAGGACAACGATCGTGCGGGAATTGGCGGCGGCGACAGCAGCGACCAGGTCATTCTGATCACCAGGCAGCAATAGGCCCGGCCGGTCAACGCCCTCGCTGCTTCGCTCGCCAACGAAAACGATCGCGACATCCGAGTTCTTCGCGACGTCCACCGCAGTGGCGATCTGCCCGCCATCACCCTGGCTATAGGACAACTTCACGCCCGAACTGACACGGTTAGTGATGCCGAGCAACGGCGTGACCTGGTAGGGCAACACCACGCGGGCGGAGCCATCGCCAACGGAAATGGGCAGTTTGGCGCCAGCGGAACCGATCACAGCGATTGAACGCAGAGACGAGGCGTCCAAAGGCAAGACACCCGTGTTTTTGAGCAGTACGATGCCCCTGGCCGCTGCGTCGCGCGCCAACTGCGCGTGTTCTTCGCTCCTCACATTTGCGTTGATTGTACCGGTTGTCGGATTGTCGAAAAGTCCCATTCGGAACATGCTGGTGAGAATGCGTCGGACCATCTCGTTCAGCCGCGCTTCGGGAACAACCCCTGACTGGAGCGCAGATTTCAGCCAGCCACTGAAGCGGAGGTCTTGAGGCATTTCCATGTCCAGCCCGTTGTTGGCGGCCGCCACCGTGCTGAAGGTCGCCCACCAATCGGTCATGACGAACCCCTGAAAGCCCCATCGCTTTTTCAGGACGGTGTCGAGAGCTTGCGAATCACAGGCCCAGGTGCCGTTGATGCGGTTGTAGGAAGCCATGACTGCTCCAACGCCCGCACGGACCGCCGCGCGAAAAGGAGGGTAATAGATTTCGTTCTGGGTGCGCTCGTCCAAATCCGATGTGGCATGGTCGCGGTCCGTCTCCTGGTCGTTGTCCACGAAGTGTTTCGCGGTAGCAATGACGCCTTGACTCTGAATGCCCAGAACGCCTGCCTCCGCCATTGCCGCCGCCAGGTACGGATCCTCGCCGTAACCTTCAAAATTGCGTCCTGCCTGGGGAACACGTGTCATATTCATCATCGGCGCCAGTTGCACGTTTGTGCCCTTGCCACGTTCTTCAGCCGCGAGCGCGGCAGCATACTGCCGCATCAGCACCACATCCCAGCTGGCCGCTACAGCGAGGGGCGCAGGGAAAGCTGTAACTCCTGTCGTGCCTCCCCCAACACCGGCTGGTCCGTCCTGGAGCCTCAGCGCAGGGATGCCAAGTCTGGCATTGCCTGGAACGTTGCCTACGTAGCTCCCGTCCACGCCGTGAACCATGGCGATCTTCTCATCCAGCGTCATCTCCGCGATGAGCAGTTCCGCGCGCCTGCCAGGAGTCAGTGAGGTATCCATCCACGGTGCGAGGGGATTCTGGAAGACACCTGTGGCCCACGTCAGGCAAGGAACCAGCACAGCGGCAATCCATCTCACTTAGCTGCCTCAACGAAAATCGCAGAGATACGGGGCTCCTAGAGACTCATATCTCCCTGATCTCTGTATCTCGGTGGCGATTGTCTGATTATTCGTTGTGGAGTGCAACCATCGGATTCACGCGGCTGGCGCGATGCGCAGGAAAGTAGCAAGCCGTCAATTTCTCCTTGTCCTCTGCGTCTCTGCGGCAAAGACTATGCTAGGATTGTGTCTATGGACTGTCTAAATCTCCTGCTCTTCCTCCTGGTGCAGGCAGCGAAACCGGCTCCGGTGCCGGGAATACCTGCCCCAGCCGGCATCTACTGCCGTCAGGCCGACGGGAAGTGGATCAAGCTCGAGCCCCCTTTAATGGCTGACATGAAGACCAAGGGCATGGGACTCTTCATTGAAACCGCTGGGCTTTCCGGTCTCGGCATGACCGCCGTTTATAGAGGAGCTCACGCTCCTGTGCAAATCTCAGATCCGCGGCCCACCTTTTATATTCGAGGTACCGGTTCGGAGAAGGACGCCATGATCGTCCAACTCACTCAGAAGAAAGACAGCCGCACGCTTCGGACTTCGACCTCGTCCGCCACGGTTGACAACAAGGGTGGGTTCAGCAGGGGAGAAATTCGCAAGGTTACGTGCACCGTCTATTCCGACGGTTCCTTTTCCGTCCAGCCCGAGGGGGACCTGAAATCAGGCGAGTACCTGCTCGTGTTCGGTTACGCAACTGCGGGCTTCGACTTCGGCATTCTCGCAAGCCGGCAGTAAAAACCTTTGTCAGAGCCAGGCACCTCGCCAGACTGCCTGCTGCCTGCTGCCAACCTTTAGCGCACAACCGGGTCCTGAGCCGCGATCGATTACATGACACAACAAGCCGGCAGGCCGTGCCGATTTTAGTCCCAGCGGGCTTCAGGCCTGCCGTGCCACACCCACAAAATCCAGTCGACGTTCTTGGGCGTGCCGCCGAGCTGTTTGAGCCGGGTCATGTTCTGGCCGCGGTGGTGCTGCGAGTGCATGGCGACTTGAACAAGGGCCTCGGCAATCGTTATTTCGCTGGACTTCCCTTGCAACCAGGGAACCTGGAGCGGACGCGCCAGACGCTCCGGGTCCATCTCCTGCAAGAGCGTCCGCAGGGCACTGCCGCTGGCCTGGATTTT
>Ga0315279_10001716_pt1 | contig 35687 bp, 31 predicted proteins | sample YL17G06_20_MG_FD_203694 | JGI IMG/M metagenome (GOLD analysis project Ga0315279, IMG submission 203694) | Sediment microbial communities from Yellowstone Lake, YNP, Wyoming, USA - YL17G06_20 | ecosystem: Environmental > Aquatic > Freshwater > Lake > Sediment | place: USA: Wyoming | collected...
AAAACAAAACACATAATCTTCAGATTTTACAGCGATGCCACTGCACTTCGATTGGCAATCAGCGCCGGCGACGTAGACATGGCATTCAGGCAGATTTCAGCAAACGACATTCTGGACTTGCAGACGAACCCCAACGTGAAGGTTTGGTATGGCAGCGGAGCATTCATCCAATACTTCTGCTTCCAAACAAAACTGGGTTTCCCATTCAATGACGTAAGAGCGAGAGTAGCAATAATAGCCGCACTAAATAGATCAGCCGTTACTCAAACAGTCTTTCTAGGCTTGGCTAAGCCGTTGTACAGTATAATACCACCAGGCATGCTAGGGCACACTGAAGCTTTCCAGAGTCTCGGCGACGCGAACTACACGCTTACGAAAAGCCTGCTTGCACAACTAGGCTACGACGAGAATAATCCATTTGAGTTTGACCTATGGTACGAATCTTCAGGACATTATCCACAGAGTGCTGACCAAGCTCTTCTGTACAAGCAAGCAATCGAAAGAAGCAATGTAACCATCGTTCACCTGAAGAGCGCGGACTGGGCAAGCTACAAGCTTAACAGGGACACCGAGATCATGGACGCCTACATGTATGGTTGGTATCCAGACTATGTGGACCCTGATGACTACTCATTCCTCTACTGGGGTGCATGGCTACACACCAACTACCGTAATGATACGCAAGTGACACTTTATGATCAGGCGCGTGCAACCACAAACGCGACGCTTAGGGCACAACTTTACGCCGAGATAGATGATATGGCCGTGCAGCAATGCTCAGTTGCTCCGCTCTACGTCAGTGGTGCTTGGGCTATAACAAAGCCAAGTGTTTTCGGCATATACTTGGACATTACACAAGACATGCGCTACTGGCTGATCTCGAAGTAACCAAAACCAACTCCCTCTCTATTTTTTCCTGTAAAATCTTATAACATTCCGAGTACGAATACAGTGCGTGGTGTAGATCATGGGTCTCCGTTCTTATGTCATCACGAGGATAATCCTCACGGTACCCACGCTACTACTGCTTCTCACAGCTGTTTTCGTGATGATGCGCGTTTTGCCAGGCGACCCAGTTGCACTCCATTTCGAGAAGAAGGCAACTCCCGAAGCTATGGAGCAAATGAGACACCTTCTGGGATTAGATAAACCATTGTGGACCCAATATGCTGACTACCTTGGGGGCATAGTTGACATTGGATATCTCTTGCAGCACGGCTACCCGAACCTAGGAAAATCCATGCAAACGACGACTGAAGATGTCGGAGGACAAATATTCTCCGCGTTTCCCGCGACGCTGGAACTGGCCATTTATTCCATGATAATAGCGTCAGTTATTGGAATACTGCTCGGCGTAGCAGCATCCAAGTCATACAATTCTGTGATGGATCACCTTATAAGAGGGTTTGGAATAGTCACGTATGCCATTCCAGTTTTCTTTTTGGGGATAATCCTCCAGTTGATCTTCGGCGTTTATCTAGGCTGGTTTCGAACGGGCTTACGAATAAGCCCGACAGTCCAGCCTCCAGCCACCATTACAGGATTATACACCATTGATAGTCTTCTCGAAGGCAACTTCATAAAATTCGTCGAGTCGTTCAAGTCTCTCTTCTTGCCTTCTCTGACGCTTGGGATCATTCTTTCAGGCGTGTTCATCAGACTAACCAGAACGAACATGCTCGAAACCTTTCGACTTGAGTTTGTCACGGCGGCAAGAGCAAGAGGGTTAAATGAGAGCACTGTGACATTCGGTTATGCTTTGAGAAATGCATTTCTGCCAATCTTGACAATGATGGGACTACAGTTTGCTCTGCTCTTGGGTGGAGCGGTTCTGACAGAGTCAACGTTCTCGTGGCCTGGACTAGGAAAATACATAGTCGACAGGATTAATTACAGAGACTACACGGCTATTCAGGGTGCTGTGGTCATGTTTGGCCTGTTTGTAACACTTGTTAGCCTAGTTGTAGACATTCTCTATGCATTTCTGGATCCCAGAATACGGCTGTAACGGAGGAAAAATGATGAGTGAAACCAAAACCAAACGAAGCATCCTTGCAAACATTATACCGCAATTGAGGTCTCTGGCCAAACGGGGGCCTTCGGGATGGATGGTTATTGTTGGAATTGTTATCGTCTTGACATTGGTTGTCATGACTGCTATTGCTCCGTGGATTGTACCACACAATCCAATGCAATCCAATATTGGTCCACTGAAAAGCCCTCCTAGCTGGCAGTTTCCAATGGGAACAACTGCTTTGGGTCAGGATATGTTTAGCAGAGTCTTGTTAGGCGGCTCAGTAATGCTGCAGATATCTGCAATCTCTGTATTTGTTTGCTTTCTTGTAGGTGTGCCCATAGGGCTTTTCTCTTCCTATATTGGCGGGAACCTCGACAAGTCAATTTCGCTGGTCATTGATGCTGTTTATGCCTTTCCAGGTTTAGTCATAGCAATCGCAATAGCTGCCGTGCTAGGCCGTGGGGTCATTAACATGGCTTTGTCAATAGCTGTCGTCTACATTCCATCTTATTTCAGGATAGTGAGAAGCCAGGTTTTGAGCATAAAGGAGTTAACGTACGTTGAAGCTGCCCGTTCAATAGGCGCAAAATGGTACACAATACTTCTCCGCTATGTTCTTCCGAATGTTGTCCCGTCGATAGTGACAGTTTTGACAGTGAACTTCGCCGACGCTGTTCTCACCGCTGCAGGCCTGACTTTCATCGGCTTGGGAGTTTCTGTAGATATCCCAGATTGGGGTTACGATCTTACGAAGGGACGAGAACTTCTCAGCAGTGGCGGATGGTGGGTGATAACCTTTCCAGGCATCATGATAATCCTGCTTGCATTGGGATTCACATTTATCGGAGAAGGCCTAAGCGAACTGCTAAACCCGAAGCTTGAAAGTTAAGGTGGAAACAATGCCATTGCTAGAAGTTGACTCACTAACCGTCGAGTACAAATCGAGCAGAGGAATAGTGCGCGCCGTTGACGGCGTTTCTTTCTCCCTAGATAAGGGCCAAACCCTGGGTCTGGCGGGCGAATCAGGCTCTGGAAAATCCACGCTCGGGCTCTCCATAATACGACTTGTCCCTTCACCTGGTCGAATAGTTAAGGGCACGATAAAGATCGATGGAACTGACGTCCTAAAACTGTCACAGGATCAGATGCGATCCATAAGAGGCCAAAAAGTGGCCTACGTGTTCCAAGACCCCATGACCTCGCTTAACCCCGTCAAAAAGATTGGTGCCCACTTCGTCGAGATGATACAGGCGCACGAACCAAACACGAAAAGAGAAGACGCGCTTGAACGGGCCAAAACCATACTCAACAACCTTGGCATACTAACCGAACGCATAAACGATTATCCCCATCAGTTCAGCGGCGGTATGAGACAACGCATAATGATAGGCCTAGCAATCGCTCTGAATCCTGACCTAGTGATAGCCGACGAACCAACGACAGCCTTAGACGTGATAGTTCAAGCAAAAATTCTTGATCTTTTGGAAGATTTGCGCAGGACTTACGGCATGGCGCTCATCCTCATATCTCACGATCTGAGCATAATCATGGAAAGATGCGACAAAATCATCGTCATGTATGGAGGCAACATGGTCGAATACGCAGACAGCACGGAACTGCACAAGAACCCAGTACATCCCTACACTCAAGGGCTTTTGCGAAGTATCCCAAACATAGAATTGGCCGACCAGAAACTCTCAGCTATACCAGGTTCGCCTCCAAACATGCTCAACCCGCCGAAAGGATGCCGCTTCTGGCCACGCTGCAAAGTCCCCAAGACAATGTGCAAGGAAAAAGAGCCGTCTCTGATCAACATTGGAAATGACCACTTCGTAAGGTGCTTCTTGTCTCCAGAAGAGGGTGCAAAAGACATTGAGTGAAATCATAAGGGCAGAAAACCTGAAGAAGTATTTTCCCGTCCAGAAGAGTCTTCTGGAACAATTGTTCGCCAGGAAAGCCAGTTACGTCAAAGCGGTTGACGACATCTCTTTTTCCATAAAGAAAGGGGAAATCTTCACCTTAGCCGGAGAAAGCGGCTGCGGAAAGACAACGACTGGACGATTAGTTGTTAGGCTTCTTCAGCCAACATCTGGGAAGATCTGCTTCAACGGTGAAGACATCACCAGACTAAAAGGCGAAAAACTCAGACTGCTAAGACGCAAAATGCAGATCATCTTCCAAGACCCCTATGCCTCACTCAGCCCAAGGATGAAGATAGGCGACGCGATTGGCCATCCCTTAGAAATCCATGGCATAGTGAAAAGCAAAGAAAAGATGGAAATGGTTTCAGAAGTACTTGACAAGGTAGGGTTAACCCCTCCAGAGCAATTCATCGATCTTTATCCTCTCAACTTAAGTGGTGGCCAAAGGCAGCGGGTTGCTTTGGCAAGATCAATAATTTTGAAGCCAGAATTCATGGTGGCAGACGAACCGGTCTCCATGATTGACGTTTCCCTTAGAACAACAATAATAGACTTAATGCTTGGCTTCAGAAAAGAACTTGGACTCACGTATCTATTTGTCACGCATGATTTGGCCGTTGCAAAGTACATCTCAGACAGAATTGCAATAATGTATCTCGGCAAGATCGTCGAGATGGGGGACAAGAAGGAGATTTTCTCGAATCCGATGCACCCATACACGCAAGCCCTGCTTTTTGCCATACCAATTCCAGACCCAGAACGTAAGCGAAAGGCGGTGGAACTCAAAGGCGAAGTGCCTTCAGCAATAAACGTGCCGTCAGGATGCCGCTTCCGCACGAGATGCCCGAAAGCGGAGAAGACTTGTGCAGAGAAAGAACCTGAAATGATTGCTATTTCACCCGATCACTTTGTGGCTTGTTATCAAGTTGAAGAATAGGAAAACTCACTTCATCACACTGTGAGAACTGTTTCAGATGGACCATGTTAACCGAAGGCCGTGATGATTACGGCCTTATCTTTCTGAATACTCCTTTTGGTTCCTTGATCTTGTCTGATTCTCGAAAAACCTCGACGATTTCCAGAATCGCGCCGCAATGTTTGCATTGAACATAGCTTCTCTGTCGATTTGCAGTAAGCCAGAAGCCCTCGTTTGAATCGCATTTTGGACACTTCTTTAAAGACCTGTGAAAAGCTTCGATTTCTTCCAAGCTCAAATCGTTTCCCAAACTTTGTAAAGTTCCGACGACCATTTATACGTTATGTCGTACTGTTTCAGATGCTAGTTTCTAGAACATCATCTTTGAAAACAAACCAATTGCTCAGGACGTCAAGTTTTGATCAGTGAACTGGAAACTCTGTTTCGAGAGTCGTAATATATCACAACCCAAAATATGGAGGATTACTGCATTACAAACTAAATAGTTCTGCGGCTCAGGTCTATTCGAGAAAAAGGGACGGTACTGTCTGAATGAGTGCAGTAAGGGTGGCCATCTAGATGTTAGCAACATCAACGCTTCATTTGGCATCGTCCCGCCGCGGATGGAAGAGTATGCCTGAAAGCGGCGGGAAACCACGTAATGCCAGCCTTGCAGTTGTAATGCTTCTTGTAGTCCTATTTGCTTTAGGCATTCAATCCTTGAAACCTGTTACTGTCCACGCAGCATCAGGCAGAGTCATTGACTTGTTCACGCAGAAAGCCCCATTCGATGGCAGGGGAATAAATCAGTCAACCGATGCCTTTGAACCGCAAGAACTTGTAATTCTCTATGCAAATGTAACCTACAATGACTATCCGGTAGCAAACAAGCTCGTGTCTTTCTCAGTCACAGGCCCCCCAAACCCAATTCAGAACATAACATACCCTTCTTCGAATTCAACCGACCAAAACGGCATGGCACAGGTTTCTTTCAGAATTCCTTGGCCATCAGAAAATCCTGAGGCCATAGTCTTCGGCAAATGGTTTGCTATCGCCACCGTAAGTATCGCAGATCAAACAGTGATAGACACCCTGACTTTTCAAGTTGGTTGGCTAATCAGAATAACCAACATTACAACTCTCGACGACCAATTGAAGCCTCAAACACGATTCTTGAGACAGGAAATGATCGTCTTCAATCTTACCGTAGAAAGCATTGCAATGACAGAAAAGTCAGGTACGATAACCGTGGACGTTCAAGATGCTACCAGTCATCCTATAATGCATATACAAAGTGACAACCTGATTTTTCGACCTGGCATAACCTATTTGCCTATTTCTTCGCAGATACCGATTACGGCGACGATTGGAGAGGCTTCGATTTTGGCAGCGGTGTATACTGCACCGCCTGAAAATGGAGGTGTCTTGTATAGTCCAGCGATTTCGTCAGCATTCGACATTATCACAAGGGACGTTGCTGTTACTGCTGTCAGGCCCTCCAACACAATTGTGACAAGCGGCGAATCGTTAAACGTCACAGTGACCGTGAAAAACAAGGGAAACGAAACCGAGTCCTTCAACGTTACCGCGTACTATGATAACACGTTAATAGGCAGAAAACTCGTCGCAGGCCTTGAACCTCAAACGGAGACGAGCCTCCTTTTCGACTGGAACACAAGCGGCATTCCCACTGGAAACTACATAATTAGAGTAGTGGCCGACAAGGTTCAGGGAGAAATCGAAATTGACACTTATGATAACATTTTTATTGACGGTACGGTCATGATACTTCCAATACTCTTCCCATTTGCAATGCTTGACTGGATATTTCTCCTGTTCATGTTCATCGTAGCCCTGATAGCAAGCTTGATCCTACTCCTGTTCATAGGCTACTTAAGGAGACGCAGAAGAAAGCCAAAAAGCCATCTGTTCACCGTTGTAGCCCACCCACACGTGTAACGCCGCAATCTATGATCTCGCCTTGTGAAGACTGAACAGAAGCGATAATTCAGGCAGTCACAAATAGCCAATACGACAGAAACATCCAACAAATCAAAAAAAGCTAAGACATTTTCGACCATCAAGGACGGAAATACGCTCAAAAAGCAGCCTCAACGCATTTGTTCTAGCCAAGCCCTCTGCCGCCAGATCCATTTTAACGTACGTATCCCATGACAAGATGCAATAATCATGGGCTATTCTTGCGCATTTCGGCTGGCTTCCAATGCAACTAGCATGATAGCTTATCCAAAACAGCGAGCAAGAGCCTGCACCCTATCTGTTGCGGCTCGCTCATTAGAACCGGCAGGTTTCACCGTTCTAGGCATTGTCCGATTTGGATACGATCTGCCACAAAGCTAATAGAAGGTACACCGGAAGTGCTATCACCAGCAAAAGTGCGAAGAATAGCGCAACCAGCATCTGCCATGCACCAGGAGAATAGTACGGCACTGCAAAGGTCAGAACAACTGCCAACGATAGAGCAAAAGCGAACAGTGTCCATATTAGGGCGATCGCTTGCTTTGTATTTATTGAAATCTCCACCATCTTCACCTCCTCTGCTTTCCACTATGTCGCTGCTTCTCCCTCTCCACAATGCTTACGGAGTTCTCTCTAAATAAATACTTATGTAGGAATCTTCTAGACACTAATTACCTGAGCACACTATCACTAGAAGCTCGGGTTTTCTTGGTTCAGCTTCTTTTCCAAAAGAGGGTGTAGCGGCCACGTGGGGGAATTGAACCGCTCCCATGTTGAATTTGAACGATAATAGTGTGTCGAAGAACCGCCATGGTCTTTGCATCGTTAATCGTGGTATACGCGGAGAGTGGCAATTGATTGCAGGCAGATTACGAGGCAATTCCCGGTTTTGCGTAATGACCGTGCTTCAGAGCAAATAGTCGGGAGACTATCTAAGCAGTTCCTTTGCCAAGAAACCTGACGGGCTGTAATCACCCTGAAGGTTTACGTAGGTTTGTTGGAACCTCTCAAGAATCACACAATGAGCCCTACTGAGCATCCTTGGTTACATGGAAACTCGATATATGAACAAGAACTCTCGGCAAAGCCTTTTCTCTAGTGGCATAGTATCCTTTTGTGTAGAGGAAAGTTTTTCTTGGTTTTGGTGTTCGTCAGTAAAAACGTCAGTTGGATTGTTGTCCTGACGACAGTTCAGTGTATATGCCATCGCCCATCAAAAGCTTTGGCAACACATTCTCGGCTGTGGAGCTGAACGTCGAAACCATGAGAACATTGCGGAACATAGAATGGGCTTGGGGCGAAGTGTCCAGCCCCACGTGGTCAGCCTATGCATTGAAGCCCACAAACGCCTAACCAAGAAGTCGCCGTTGTGGATATGTAGACTGCGAGGTTGACGGCTTCAATAGCCCAGTAGCTTGCTGGATGCAAAACCTCAACCGTCTGCCAGCCATTTGCGCCGTGAACCTACCAGGGAGTTGTCAGTTTTAGAGAATGGACTTGAGCCTTTTCGGGTTCAAATCCCGTTGGGCCTGCCTTTCACCAAAGGTGCCGTCAAAGCAACAGATGGTGCGCAGACAGATGCGGCTTTGGTTCTATATGCATGTTGAAGTGTCCATGGAAAGTGATTGAACAGCCAACATAGTCGCACATCGCCAAAGGTACTCGCAAGACTCTTCAAACTAGACCGTGCCTGGATAGTGACACTATTGCGGAAAAAGTGTCAAGATCTATACTACGACCTACGCTGACATAGAGGCCATATCGCTCCATGCATACTAAGAGCCGAAGCGTGCACGAAAAACATTAAGCGGCGCCTACCTTCACAGGCAGGACATGAGAAAATGCTGACCGACTCAAGAAGATACTGGGTAAACAAAAAGTAGACGCCGTTGACGACAAGATCTCAATCTGCTAGAGCCTTGTTCATGTGCTCTATCAGCGTCGGCAGATCAGCAATCGACGTGATAAGATAGGTCGCACCGTAAGCCGTCAACTCCTTTTCAGAAGAAACACCCGTAGGCAACCCAACAGCAACAACCTTCAGCTCGGCAGCACACTGCATGTCCCTGGTTCCATCTCCAACCAGCATGGTTTCGCTTGAGGTGACATTCAACGCATTCAAAGCTGCCTGCAAGTGTTCGCTGTTCGGCTTAACACACCTCACCTTATTCCTCGGAACTACCGCGTCAAAATATTCGGCTATGTTAAAATGCTTCAGAATGTAGCTAGTAGCCCTTTCACTGTTAACTGTGCACAAACCGATTTTCAAACCCATCTTCTTCAACACGATCAACGTGCTGACAACGCCTGGAAGGAGAGTAGTGCTCCCGGCAGCTTCCAACTCATGTTTCTCGGCGATGGCCAGCGCCCTGCCACGAATGTCTCCAACAGTCTTTTCGGGTTTACCCTTGTTCTTCAAGAAGATCTCAGTTTTCTTCAACATGTCAAATATGCTCTCATTTGTCTGTAAAACCGATGCCGGTAAGCCCTTGTTTATCAGGAAACTCCGAACCTCAGCCCTGACGGCCATATAATCCATGTTGAAGGCTGCAATCGTCCCGTCCAAGTCGAAGACAACTGCTTTGATCGCCAAGTCATCACTTGCCGCTTGCGGAGTGAAGGGCCTAATCACATGACACGAAGAGATATACTTTATGGTAAATGCTCCACGCACCGTAACAGGCAGAAGCAAACCGAATAACCAACCTTGCACAATATATCTATGATGCCCCATGAAGCCTGAAGAATGCACAAAAGAGAAGCTATGGCCCATACTGATCGAAACAGCCCACACCTTGACAATGTACCCAAATCACAAAGGATACACAAGAGAAAACATCCTTCAAGAAAAACCAGACATAATCCCCGAAGAACTAGCAGCAAGGCTCAACACATCACTGGGTGAAGCACTAGTAATTCTCTACGAACTAGCCTTGGAAAAGACCCAACAGACTTAACCGAAAAAGATCAGATAAGCCCCAAAAACGAGTACGCCTTCACTCTTGCGTTATCGGATTACAAACTTGGTTTCACGCCAGCAGTTGAGCAAAAACGTGTTGTTCGTTACAATTTTGTTTGATTGATCGAAAAATTGTCAAATAGCCAAAACAGCGCGTAGAGCACTCATGAGCCACAGGCATGATAGACTTTGAAAGAACTAAGAAGCTGTTGAAACCTTTGGCTTATGATTCGAGACTTCGAATATTGAACTGCATAAACAGCGAAATCTCGAACCCCGCCGAAATAGCCAAGAAACTCGGAAGGCACAGGTCAACTATTGAAAAACACCTCAGAGTCATCCTTGCAGCAAACATCGTTGAAAAACATCCCTCATTGACTAAGAGTGGGCAGCTTTCGAACTGCTAAACGTGATCCTGAACAAAAGTCAAAAACTCTGGCTCGCCACGTCTCAGACTAGCACGCTCCCATACTTGAGCTTGGCCATCCCCGAAACGCGTTGAAAAATCGTGAGGGAATCAAATTCTCACAGCTGAAAAGACTCGCAAATCGACGATCACATGACGTTGGGATACAATGATTTCAGTTTCTCAGTCTGAGTATTCGAGGGTACTCTGCTTCGCACTCAAGGCGTTGCCTGCATCAAGCGTAGGGCATTGAACACACAATATCTGAATGAACGGTTCCTACTCCACGACGTATCGATAAGCTATGTGCTTGCCTGCCGTCGGGCTTTTCCGTATTACGCGCAGCACGTCACCGGGCCTTGCACCAATGGCTTTCACCGCCGGATCAGAAGACCCAATCTGCGGCAACTGGTAGGGCTGAACCCTATACTTCGAAAGCAATTGCCGCCTCTCTTCTTCTTCTAGAATCTCATGTAAAGGAACAAGCTTGTGCTCGAAGAGATCAAAGGCTGGAAAAGTCTTGGGCAGCAACTCAATCTTCCTTTTCTTGGCACCCTGTTTTACAGCATGCGTGTATCTTCCATCAGTAACGATTATTCCATGTTCCACATCAGCATCTTTCATGGCCTTCTGCAAACGGTTAATCGAAGCTATACCTACAGTGCTTTCGCCTGGAACGCACCAGACCAAAGCTTTCTCCTTTTCCTTAGGCATATCAACAATGTAACCAACAGCATCCTCGTGCTTCTGTTTCTTGATAAGCTTGTATCTCCTAAGCTTGATCAAAACCTCAGCCTTGCGCTCTTCCAAACTCCCGAGCTTCTTACTCAAACGTGAGACCTCAACTCAGAGAACAGTCGAAACTTAAACGAAACATTAACCCTTTAAACTTTGTGCTCCAACCATGAGTCACGAACAACTTCTCCTCTTCGCATCGCTGAAGATGTGAGCCGCTCGAGCAGGATTTCAGATTATCGGCGTCCAAGAAGGAAAAAACATGAACAACTGCACTTGCAGAACCAGAGATATGCACGCAAGAGTTGAGAACCTGAACGTATTCCCCAAAGCTTTCTAGACCCGAAGAACAACATCTTCAGCGTAACTTTTCATCACATCAGCATAACCCGATATAATCTCCCGCGAATAGGGGATGAGAGTCTTGAACTTCTCATCTAGAGTGTCACCTGAGACGAATTGCTGGAAGACGAAAGTTCTGGCTCCCTTGACCACTTCGCATATTTTGTGCACGTCTTCCATTTCGACAAAACTGGGAACAACTGTTGTTCTGAACTCATACTCCACTTTTCCAGTTTTCAAGATTTCAATCGTGCGAAGAAGCTCAGCCGTCTCTTTGGCTCCTAAGCGTCGATACTTTTCCAATGATGTTTTCACGTCCAATGCAACATAGTCAACATACGGTAGACATTCTTCTAACGTTTTCGAATCCAACCCGTTTGTGTCAAGCTTCACCAGAAAGCCTTTTTCTTTAAGCTTCCTCAAGAACCTCGGGGTTTCTCTGTGAATCGTTGGCTCTCCACCAGTCACAACAATAGCATCCACGTATTTCCTGCGATCTTGAAGGATCTTCAAGGCCGTTTCATCGGTTAGGAACGGAGGTTTAGGGTCCACGACTATTCTCCAGTTATGGCAAAATGGGCAGCGCAGGTTGCAGCCCGGGGTGAAGAGCACTGAGGTTATTTTATTCGGAAAGTCTACAAGGCTTGTCTTCTGCAGTCCACAAAACTTCATGAGCCATTCACTCAAGCAGGCACGGGTGCGACTTGCACAGCGGTAGATTTGTCGAAAGTTCGTCGTATCGCAAACTCTGCCTGCTTGCCATCATTCCACTGGTCAACTGGCCGTAGGTAACCTACTACCCTTGAGTAGACTTCGCATTTGGCTCCACATGTTGGGCATTGTTTGTGTTCTCCGTTCATGTAGCCGTGAGTTGGGCATATGCTGAAGGTCGGCGTTAATGTGAAGTAGGGTAGATGTGAACTCCACGAAACTTTCCGGATCAGCTCAGCCGCTGCTTTCCATGATTGCAGCCTCTCTCCGAGGAATATGTGGAAGACTGTTCCGCCTGTGTAAAGCGTCTGCAATCTGTCCTGATGCTCCAATGCCTCAAACAGGTCACCTTCATAGTCAACTGGCAACTGCGAACTGTTTGTGTAGAAGGGTTCAGCGCCTGCCTTCACGTTTTTCTCATTGGCCGCGATAATGTCTGGATATTTCCTCTTGTCTATGCGTGCGAGCCTGTAACTCGTTCCCTCGGCTGGCGTAGCTTCAAGGTTGTACATGTTTTCCGTCTCCTCCTGAAATTCCACCAGCTTTTCACGCATGCGGGTCAGGACTCTCACTGCAAAATCAGCTCCTTCCGGCGAAGCGATGCTGACCCCGAATAGGTTTGAAATCGCCTCATTCAGACCCACTATGCCAATGGTCGAGAAGTGGTTTCGCCAGTGCTTGGCATGCTGCGCTTCGACACCTCTGAGATAACGCCTTGAATACGGGTAGAGGCCAAGCTGAGTGAACCCTTCAAGGACTTTCCGCTTTATCTCCAAGCTGTCCTTGGCGATCTCCATCATGCGTTCTAGACGTTCAAAGAACTCGTCTTCATTCTTAGCTAAATAGCCTATGCGCGGAAGATTGAGGGTGACAACGCCTATCGAGCCTGTTAGCGGGTTTGCGCCGAAAAAGCCTCCGCCACGTTTGGCCAGTTCTCTGTTGTCAATTCTCAGGCGGCAGCACATGCTCCTAACATCTTCGGGCTTCATGTCACTATTGATGAAGTTGGAAAAGTATGGAACCCCATATTTCGCCGTGACCTCAAAGATCCTTTCAGCAACAGGCGAGTCCCAATCGAAATCTTTCGTCACACAATACGTTGGTATCGGAAAGGTGAAGACTCTGCTTTTCGAATCGCCCTGATTCATAACATCCGCGAAAGCCATGTTGAACATTTCCATTTCAGCCTCCATGTCACCATAGGCAGCGTCCATAACCTCTCCACCAACAACGACATTCTCATTTTTCATGAAACTTGGGATCGTCAAGTCCAACGTGACGTTCGTGAAAGGCGTCTGGAATCCCACTCGTGTGGGTACATTCATGTTGAAAAAGAATTCCTGTAATGCTTGTTCAACGTCTTTCTGGGACAATCTGTCATAATGTATGAACGGCGCCAAGTAGGTGTCAAACGTACTGAAAGCCTGTGCCCCTGCAGCCTCACCTTGAAGCGTGTAGAAGAAGTTTACAGCTTGCCCAAGCGCTGTGCGGAAATGCTTCGCAGGCTTGCTTTCAATCTTCCCTGAGATCCCGCCAAAACCCGAAACAAGCAAGTCTTTCAAGTCCCAACCAACGCAGTATGCGCCTAGAACGCCTAGATCGTGAATGTGCATATCTCCTGAGAAATGTGCATCGGCAATGTTCGGCGGATAAATCCGCGTGATCCAATATTTTGCCACAACAGTTGACGATAGATAATTATTCAAGCCCTGCAGCGAATAGCTCATGTTGGAGTTCTCTTTCACACGCCAGTCTTCCATTTCCAAATACTGGTCTACAAGGTCTGCTGAGCTCAGAAGCGATGCCAACTCGCGTAAGTCCTGGTGTTGCTTTCTGTAAAGAATGTAAGCCTTCGCCGTTCGCGCGTGTCCGTTTTCAATGAGCGTTTTCTCAACTATGTCTTGAATTTCTTCTACTGTGGGAACACCGTCTTCTCCGAAGCAGCGGCCCAGCTCAAATACAACCTGATCGCTGAGTTTCTTGGCTTGTTCCTGATCTTTTCCGCCAACGGCTTTGGCGGCCTTCAATATCGCCTTCGTTATACGTTCTTGATCAAACGGTTCCAACTTTCCCTCGCGTTTTCTGACAAACTTCATATTTTTACCTCTTTGAGCAATTTCTTAAAATCTTCAGGCTCCTCGAACTCCTTGTATACCGAGGCAAACCTGATGTATGCGACCCGGTCAAGCTTCTTCAAATACTTCATAAGGAGGTCCCCAATCTCGCGGGAGCTTACCTCCTCTTTGCCGAGCGACATCAGATCCCGCCTAGCATAATCCGCAAGTTCGTGGATTTGATCCATCGTCACAGGTCTTTTCTCGCAGGCTTTCTGAAGGCCTCGCACAATCTTGTTCTCGTCGAAACGTTCCAGCCTGCCGTCTTTTTTCTTCACCATCAATTCGATGGTTTCTACGTACTCGTAGCTTGTGAAGCGTCTACTGCATTCTGCACACTCTTTTCGTCGCCTAACAGTGTTGTCCGGCGAGTCACGCGTTTCGAGGGTTTTGAGGGTTTCAGCCCCACAATATGGACATTTCATAACATCACTTTTTGCGCCACACAAGACCTTAGTGTTTGATGGACAAAGTAGACGCTGTATCTAGTGTTTTGTTATTTAAATCATTTCCACAGTAATATAGAAATTGCCAGTCAAACATGTTTGGAAAGCATGCCAAAATGCACAGAATAGTCGAAAAATAAGAATGGCAAAACGGGTTTTCTTGGAGGAAACGACTTCAGTTCTGGTCAAGGGGTGAAGGGTTTAAGATTTTCGATCAAAAATGTCCCTGTCCTAAGCAAGCTGGAATCTCGCGCTGTGATCGGCTTTGTTTTTCGTAGACCTAGCAAATATCGCGGCAGTTGACAGTAGTATGAGTGCCAGAGAGGGAAAAAGACCTAAGTAACCTAGGGATGTACCAACTATCAGGCCACAGATTATCGGTCCCAACGTTTGTCCCACGTCCATGAGAGTGCTTATGAATCCCATAGCGCCGCCTACATATTCGATGGTTACAAGTTCGCTGACCAAGGCAGGGGTTACGGAAGTCACCATAGAAAATCCTAGACCATAGACCATGGCCAGCATCGACAAGACCCAAAACTGAGCAAAAAAGGGAATTGCAACTAATGGAATAGAGCTAATTGCACAACCTAGAATAATTGGTGTCCGCCTCCCCATTTTATCTGAAAGCCTGCCTATGACAGGCTTTGAAAGCATAACGATAACTAGCAGACTGAACATGATCACGCCTTGAGAGAATCCATCGATAGCTGCAACATCCGTCATGTATTTCACGAGAAATGATTCCACTGAACCATACGCGTAGTACTGACCTGCCTCAACCAAGCTTACGGCGAGCACACCACGAGTCTTTGCAATACTTCCCCATCCACGAATGACCCTCCTTAAATCAATATTGGTTCCCTCTCTAGCATCCTTAGCGGCTCTTCTCCGACCCAGAAAAGGCAGTGCGGTGATGAAGACAGTTAAGCCTACGATACCTACAGCAAGGTAAAGGCCTTGAAAATTCGAGTACTGCTTAGGGAGCAGCCCTGGGTTTGTGACAACTAATATAGAACCTCCAAGGAGAGGAGCGATACTCCTTCCGATTGCCGTCACGGAAGAGAAGAGCGAGATACGTTCTCCACGCCTAGTGGGATAGGCCTCCGCTATTAAGGCTTGAGCTACTGGGACAAACATTCCTGTGGCAAATCCGTGATAGAAACGAACGATAGCGAGCTGCCACCAAACGTTTACGATGAGATAGAGAAAAGGAGCTGACGCAAAGACGACACTGGAAATCAGCAAAACCTTTCTTCGCCCAAGAATGTCTGAAAGAGAACCAGCCGGCAAGCTGATCAGTATTCCTGGAATAGTCGAAGCAGAATAAACTAGTCCCTCCAAGAATCCTTTCGGCGTGCCAAGATAGCTGGCAAAGTAAGGTAGCACTGGACTCTTTGACATTGTCGAGCTGAGAATTGCAAGAAACCCCATGATACAGATTGCTATGAAAACGGTGTCTTTGACATTCTTAGCATGGAAATTCATCTGCAAATCAGCGTGAATATTGTAAATTTGACCCTAATAAGAATAAAGGTTAAGCAAAAACATCTGTTGCTTCAGTGCTTCTGTGTTCAGGTGCAGTCACCTTTATTTGTAGCTTGCTCTGATCACAATGATTTATGAGGATAAACGCTTTTCAGAAGTCAAGCAAACGAGTGAGTGACAGTGTTGACTGAAGACTTTGCTCCTCAGCGCTTGGGGACAGCTGATGATGTAGAGCAGCATCTCAAGCTTATGCGAAACGTTTTTGGAGAGAAGAGCGGGGTCGATTTGCAGGTTAGAAAGTGGATTGACCACCATCCATCCCTGAATCTTGCAGACTTTCTCGTTATCAAGCATCGTGGCAAGATGGTCGCAGCACTCAACCTGATTCCTTCGGAGTGGAGCATCGGAGGAATTCCTCTGAAAGTTGCAGAGCTGGGATGCGTGGCGACTCTTGAGGAATACCGACATCAGGGGCTTCAACGGAGATTGATGGCAGAGTATCATGAACGCGTGTCAGAACAAGAGTACGACTTGTGTGCCATCGAAGGTATCCCCTATTTTTATCGGCAATTTGGATACGAGTATGCCCTACCTCTAGATGAACAAATAAGAATTAGACTTGACGAGATTCCCAACTATGCGTCTGCCCACGCGATTCGACCCTTCGCATGTGGGGACATTTCAAGAGCCATGCAATTGTTCGGAAGGGCTCAAAAGAAATTTTACGTCCACATTACTCGCAACAGTGGCATCTGGAGGATGCAACAAGAAACGAGCATGGCTGCCGAGTACAAGTTTGAAGGATATTCGGTTGAGCAAGACGGTGAAATGATTGCATATTTCAGAATGACCCATGATTCTGAAAGTAAGGAGCTGTTTCTAAGAGAAGTCACAGACGTTGACCAGTCTGCAGCACGTTCCATTCTGAGTTTTCTCAAAGAAAAAGGCCTGAGCCTCGGATATGAGACTCTGGTTTGCACGATCAGCCACCATGAACCCTTCATTGAACACTTGATGGCTTCAGGCGAAGCAGAGCAGCCTCGGCCTTATGCATGGCAGATACGCGTTACTGATTATGTGAGACTCTTCAGCAAGATGAAACCACTATTTGAGAGGCGTTTGAGATCGTCCAAGTACCATCATATGACTGAGAAGGTGAGTCTCAATTTCTACCGCTACACTGTTCAGCTTACTTTTGAGGACGGCATCATGACAGACGTCCAACGTCTTGAGAGTAGCCATGACAGGACCATAAGATTCAACCCAATCGTGTTCACGCAGCTTCTGCTTGGCTATCGGAGCCTAGAGGAACTCGAGTCAATCTACCCAGATTTCATTGTGCGGCCCAGTTACAAGGAGCTGATTGATACTCTTTTTCCAAAACTGCCATCTTACGTATACACTGGATACTAATCGAGAACCGTTCTAAATGTTTATAATCAATCCCAACGCTTGCACTAGAGACGCTGCATGGTAATTCGAATTCGGAATTTTTCTGACCAGGATTTGCCGAGTCTTGTTAAGCTGGTCAATGAAGCTTACAGATAAGCTTACGAGTTCTTCCCTTACGATCAGGAAAGGCTTTCTTCGCGGATTCAAGAAGGAAGGCTGAAGATCCTGTTGGCCGAAGGGAAGGGCCGAGTCTTGGGTTCAGCTGCTTAAAGCGACGGGCACTATGGTGAGGGAATTGAGTGGCTGTTTGTCACTGCGATTCCAGATCGGAACATCGTCAGGGACATGCTAGCAAGTCAAATTGAGAAATACGTAAGGAGAGGCACTGTTCTTACGGCTGTCGATGCTGGAAGCCAGAAAATCAAAGAATGGGCAGAGAGAGGATACGAACCTAACAGTGGGCTGTATCACATGGTTGCTGGGCTTAATGAAGTGAAGTCTTTGCCAAGTATCCCAGAAGGAGCGGTCCTTCGCAGTTTAAGGCTGAACGAGGAGCAGGAATTTGTTGAAACTGTAAATACTGGGTCTGGCTGGGAAAGAGTAGGGCAGGTGACATCGAAAGGTGGAAGATTGAAAGCCCGCCGTTTGATGAGGAATGGATTCAGATTGGGGAAGTCGACGGCGCGATGGTTTCTGTTGTCGCTGCAAAACCAGACACGTACTACAACGGATTTTTCAGTGGCAGGAGAGGCTACGTGGGACCGCAGCGACTCTTCCGGAACGTCGCGGCAAAAATCTTGCATCGTCTCTAACAGTCAGAGCGATGAGTTTCCTTTTTGAGAAGGGAATGGAATCTGTTGCACTGTATACTAGCGAACAGAATCTTTCATCGATAACTCTTTTGCAGAAGCTCGGTTTCAAAATCAGCCATCACTGGCAATTTGTGCGCAGAAACCTTTCTAAACTGTAGTAGTGAAAATTGTCGATAAAGGGATTAGATGGCAATGAGGAGCGGTTAGGGTTTTTTGCTTTTCACCTCATTGACGGTCAATTCTTTTACCCTCGTTTCGATGAACTCCGCAACCTTGTTTTGGCTGTAATTTCTTTCCTCATCCTGTTTCTTCAGTTGGTCTTCAATCGTTTCGAGAACCTTCTTTACGTCGAAGGGTTTCATTATGTATGCGTCTGCTCTTCTGTTTACAGCCTCTATTGCGTTTTGAAGGGTCGGATATCCTGTGATGATTATTTTTCGCATTCTAGGTGTCGTCTCTTTCATTTGCGTTAGAAGCTCGGTGCCTTCCATGTCTGGAAGCCTAATGTCTATCAGACCTATGTTGTAGAATTTTCTTTTTGTTGCCTCTATCCCTTTCTGTGCAGTGCCAACTGAGTCTACGGCATATCCTTCGTCTTCCAGTATGGCCACAAGCACTTTCCTTATGTTCTCGTCATCATCGACAACGAGGATTCTTGCAGTTTTATCCACACTATTCACCTCCGTTCTTCTTCGCGTGTGAAATCTTGTCTTCGTCCGTTTCTACAATGTTTCTGAAAGCTGTCAAATTGGAATCACTCGGTTGAATGAAGCTTCATGAAGCTTTGATAAATTGTTTGTGAAGTAGAAATATGGATCAGTAAGCTTTGAATTCTGAACCGGCAAGAACCTGCGTGCATAGCCGCGGTCTTACTCATTCTTTCTTGTAGCTATGCTTGGCCGCGTTGACATAGTCGACGAAAGCAAGCTCTTTGTCTTCATCCCATTCAAGAGGCTGCCCGATTCTTTCGTAGAGGTTTTTCATTATTAGGATTTCCAGAAATCTGGCTCCGCTTCCGAAGATCTTCTCGAGGCCTTCGTCAAAATCTTTGAGTCGGTTGGGGATATCGTTTCTTGTTATTTTGAACTTGTCTTTGAGGTGAAAGTAGATGGCTTGTTTGGCGGAGTTGCCTAGTGATGAAAAGGCGTTGTCTATGGCTTTGGTTAAGATTCTGTCGAATGCTATCGGTTTCTTCGCCAATCCTTGCATTCCTCTGAGCGACTCGCTGCGAAGTCTTCGTTAGAGTCTTCATGGATAAATCTCTTGTGGATATTCATGGGCGCTTCTTGGTGAGCATGAATTAGTATTGCAAATTCATAAGTTCTATTTGGGTTGTGGTCCGCTTCACTGTTTGGCTTGCTGTATAAGGTGTGGTTGCTTGAAGGTGGAGCTGGTTGCGGTCATCGTTCGTGCGGTTTGTACATTCTTGTCGTTTTGCTTTGCATTTCTGTCCTTTCAAGCAATAGACTGTGTTTTGAAGAAGCAGCTTGCGGCTTTGGCAGTGTCTTCGTTGATTATGGGAATAGGCATACTGACTTCGTTGATCACTTATGTGAGAATCGAAACGGCATATCCTAGAAATCAGGGTCGACAATAGATCCTGCATGTCGTGACGAGAAGAAACAAGCGTTAAATCGTTTGCTTGCTAGAATGAGAAGCATGCGTGTGCTAGTTGATGATGTTGGAAGTTTTCCTTTGCCAGCTCAGGTCAGGCCAGAGCTGTTTGACGAGGCCTATGTTCTGGCAAGACGTGCGATCAGTGCAGGCAAGGACATTAAAGAGGATAAGTTCTTGATGGAGCATTTCTACGAAGTCATAATCGAATCTTTCAGAAGGAAATGCGCTACGGGTCTGGATATCGTCAATTATCCGCAGCATTATGACATGCACAAGCAGGTGGCTGACGTAATCAGTAACGTGATGGAGAGGGGCACTTATTTGGTTGATGAGGATGATGCGGTATTACCTGAAGTGCACGTGATAAATGGGGAAGCAAGAAGGCTTTGCGAGGAATTTGGGAAGAGGATTTCGCTGCGTGTGTGCATTGCTGGTCCTTTGGAGTTGTATTTGCGGATGGTTGGAACTGTCGTCTACGAGGATGTTCTTTTGATGTTTGCTGAGACTATGAGGCGGTTCGCGAAGAAGTCTATTCTGGATTCGAAGTACGTTAAGACGGAAGTTGTGTGCTTGGACGAGCCGAGCTTAGGCTTTCAAGAACTGTCTGCTGACAGAGACGTGATCATAGACGTTTTGGACAAGGCCTTCAACTTCACTGGCGCAACGAAGCAGATTCACCTTCATTCTTCCCTGAAGGCGGCCGACCTCCTTGAAGTTGGGAACGTTGACGTGTTAGCGTTGGAGTCTGCAGCGTCCCCGAGGAACATAGAAAGCCTTTCGAGGAAAATGCTGGACAAAGCTGACAAGTACGTGAGGGTTGGCATATCAAGGACAGACGTGGATTCCATCAGCGCGGAGTTGCATGAGAAGGGAATAACCGAACCGGCTGCTGAGCAGCTGGTTGAAGCCGAAGAGGCTATGCGAAGGAGGTTCGTTCTGGCTGAGGATAAGTACGGCGACAGGATGCTTTTCGCTGGGCCTGATTGTGGGCTGGGCGGTTGGCCGACGCAGGAGTCAGCTGAGCTGCTTCTGAGAAGAACCGTGAGTGCGGTGAGAGGAACGCAAGCAACGAGCACGATGAGATAAGGGTTGGATGCTTCAGGAACCCGAGGACATGTCCACGTTCAGAATGCACATGAGCCTTTCGCACGTTTGAATGTCTACAGCGCAATGTTTGCCTAGGCCGTAGTATAGTTCACGACACTTTTTCCGCAATAGTGTCACTATCCAGATAAGACCTATCCTGGGGGCCTCACGAGTATCTTTGGCGATGAGCGGCTATGTTGGCTGTTCAGTCACTTTCCATGGAACCATCAACATGCAGATAGAACTTGAGTCGAGCACGCGCTGATAAGAATGATGAGTAAGTCATATTTCTAATTCATAAAAATCTTATCTGGTCCATGTCAAAATGTAAGGTTGCAGCGGACGAAAAAGTGGAGGTGTAGTGATTGAATGAAAACATCCTAGTCGTTGATGATGACGCTGGGGTGAGGAAGACCCTTTCTTCAATCCTACTAAAGGAGGGATACTTAGTTGAGGCTGTGGAAAATGGCAAGCAGGCGATCAGAGCCTCCGAAAAAGAGTACTTTGACGTAGCCCTGGTTGACATTGAGCTACCTAACATGAAGGGAACTGAGCTCCTCCTTGGGCTGAAGAAGAGGCAGCCCGAAATGATCAAGATAATCATTACGGGGTTTCCGTCCATAGAGAACGCTATGAAGGCGGTCAACGAGGGCGCCGACGGATACGTTTTGAAACCTTTCGATGTGCCAAAGCTGCTTGAGATGATCAGAAAGCACCTGGACGAGAGGGCAAATGATCATTTTCGCGCCTGGACGGAAAAATCTGAAATGGAACAAAGAGGCGCACAATTCTCCGAACAGTTCAAAAAAACAAAAGGTAGCATTTTCACGAGTTAAACGCGTGGCAGGTTCAAAACGGCGTTGCGCGCGCACAAGACACTCGAAAGGGAAGATAGACTAATCAAGGCAGGCTTTGACCTTGTCCGTTACAATCATAAGGAACAAGGGGTCACACACAGAAAGAGGAAATAAGAATTCCACTGTTTGATGAGAAGTCACATTGGCTTGAAGTGATATCTAGGCCATTGGAGATTTCTCCCGCACAATCCCCTCTTTTTTGTGTGTTTTGGTTGATGCTTTTGTATACAGGTCAAAATCGAGGACACAATCAGCTTAGGACCTTAACAGGAGAGTCGAGACTATGAAACGTCAGAGGTGTAAGAGCCTGGTTGAAAAGAAGAGGCTCAAGGACCTGGAGATCTTGGATAACAAGTTGAGTGTTGAATACTGGAGGCACGTGATCAGTCTCATAAGGGTTGAGGCACGCATGAACCGAGAAGCAGCCAGGCTTGCGAAGACTCGAAGCAGACGTAGGCGCGCGCGCCTAGAATGTCTGTGACGCAGTTTACGTGTTTGATGTTTTGTTGTTTGTTGTTGTGTGTTTGTGCTACTGTGCGATTGCTGTCGTTGAAGCCATCAGGATCTTTGAAGTTTCCGCTTCGCCATTCAAGCGCGCATGTGTGTTCCTGAAATGGTCAAAAATGGCCATAATTCCGTTTTGCACATTTCTGCCAGTGCTCAAGAAGACAGTTACTCAAAGAAATCAAGAACAGATACGAAGCCCAAAACCTTCCTTAGATCATGGAAGGCGAATAAAAACCATTTTAGGCCAATTTCGGAACAAGCATGCGCGCGTCCTTGATGCAGACAAAAACACCTGTTGTGGAAAGAGAGAAGGATTTGAGAACGCCGAATTACTTTCTTAGCCATCGAATCTGATGCAGGCAGAATGGGTAAAATGAATAGAAACTGCAGATGAGGATGATCGCAGAAGATTCTTTCATAAACTTTTTATCGGAACAAGTTGATTTAGAGTCTAGAGAAGGGAGTTGAATTGTTTAGGAAACCTGCTTTTATAATCATGCTATTTTTACTTGTAATCAGCGCATTAGCATTGGCGTATAACGTTCAACCTGTCAATTCGGATTATGTTTGGACCGAAACCATTTACATAAGGGCTGACGGAAGCATAGACCCGTCAACAGCGCCGATTTCCAGTGTTAACAACGTGACTTATACGCTGACAGACAACATCGCCGGAAACGTTCTAGCCGGTTACGCCGCAATCATCATAGGAAGAGACAACACAACAATAGACGGAGCAGGCTACACGCTACAAGGCCCAGGAGCTTCAAGCGGAGCAGGAGTAGGAATAGATTTGGTGGGAAGAAGCAACGTAACAATCAAAAACATGAAAGTCACAGCATTCGACTATGGCATCTATATCAGTTATTCTTCTTCTAATAACAGCGTAAGCGGAAACAACATAACAGCAAACTACTGGGCTGGCATCAATCTCTATTCTTCTTCTAATAACAGCGTAAGCGGAAACAACATAACAAACAACGTGTATGGCATCTGGCTCTATACTTCTTCTAATAACAGCGTAAGCGGAAACAACATGGCAAACAACGGGGCTGGCACCTATGTCTATTATTATTCTAATAATAACAGCGTGAGCGCAAACAACATGGCAAACAACGAGTATGGCATCGATCTCTATTCTTCTTCTAACAATACAATCTACCATAACAACTTCATAAACAACACCAGCCAAGTTTATTCTTCAAACTCAACTAATGTTTGGGATGACGGCTACGCTTCTGGCGGAAACTATTGGAGCAACTACAACGGGCCAGACTTGTACAGCGGTCCCCATCAGAATCAGACAGGCAGCGACGGGATAGGAGATACACCATACATTATTGATGGGAGCAACAGAGATCATTATCCGCTCATAGGACCGTGGGCTACAGGCGTCACCAGATATCCATGGCCCATGTTCCACAACAACCCAACGCATACAGGCTACACTGAGAGCCCAGGCCCACAAACAAATCAGACGCGATGGGTGTACTCGGCAGGCGGCAGTGTGTATTCATCCCCTGCTGTTGTTAATGGTAGGGTCTATTTCGGATCAATGGGGGGTTATGTTTACTGTTTGGATGCCATGTCCGGAGGGCTTATTTGGAACTATATGACCGAGGGTGATGTATACTCTTCTCCTGCCGTTGTTGATGGCAAAGTCTACGTGGGGTCGGAAGACCACAAGGTTTATTGTTTGGATGCCTCGTCTGGGGCGTTCATATGGAGTTACGCCACAGGCTATGACGTGCTTTCATCTCCCGCCGTTGTCAATGGTAAGGTCTACGTGGGCTCTAGGGACAACAAGATCTATTGCTTGGATGCTTTGTCTGGAGGGCTTATCTGGAACTACACAACAGGAAGCCTGGTTGATTCTTCGCCTGCAATTGCTTGTGGTAGGGTCTATTTCGGATCAACTGACGGCAAGGTCTATTGTTTGGACGCTCTGACGGGAGCCGTAATCTGGACTTACCAAACGTATTCCCCCGTTACTTCGTCTCCCGCCGTTGTTGATGCCAAAGTCTACATAGGTTCCGGTCCGATAAACTCTTCTTTACCTGGAAAAGTTTATTGTCTGGATGGTTTAACTGGAGCACTCGTGTGGAGTAGCCCGCTGGGTCCTTATGGATATATACTAGATTCTTGTCCTGCCGTCGCTAATGGTAGAGTCTACGTGGGCTCAATGGACAACAGGATTTACTGTTTGGCTGCCTCGACTGGAGAGCAGCTTTGGAACTACACCGCAACGGTCGACTATTCAATGCAATCTTCTCCTGCCGTTGTTGATGGCAAAGTCTACGTGGGGTCGGAAGACGACAACGTTTATTGTTTGGATGCCTTGTCTGGAGCAGTTATCTGGAAATACCGTACATACTCGTACGTTTTTTCCTCCCCTGCTGTTGCTGACGGAGTTGTCTTCATAGGTTCATGGGACCATTGTGTCTACGCGATTGGCAGCGTCATCAGAGTCCCGGAAGATTACAAGACGATACAGGGTGCCATCAACGCAGCTAATCCCGGGGATACTATCGTGGTTGGTCCTAGCGTCTACCATGAGTCTCTGATCATCAACAAGACTCTGACGATCCTTGGCAGAATGGGAAGCGAGCCCGCGTTTGTCGGAGGCGGGTCTGGAATAGCTATGCAGTTGCTGCATGGCGCATCAGGCACCGTTGTTGCGGATGTTCAAATAACAAACTGGGCTCAAGGCATACTCATCGTCAACGCTAGCAACTGCAGGATTTACGCTACCACGATGTCTCAGATGAGCAATAACGCGATAGCCCTGACGGGGACAAACGCAATAGGCAATCAGATCTACAGCAACATATTCCAAAGCAACGCCGTCGCTGTTAACTTGACTGCTTCTTCAACGGGCAACGCCTTCTACAACAACATCATCGTCTCCAACACTATCGTGGGCCTCAACCTACAATCCAACGGAAACACCATCTACGCAAACACCATATCACAGAACCAAATCGGCATAAACATGACAAACTCGAACAGCAACACAATCTACCACAACAACTTCATCGACAACACGATTCAAGCAAACATCTTGGCGTCTGCAAGCAACACTTGGGACGACGGTTATCCTTCAGGAGGAAACTGCTGGAGCGGCTACACTGGCCAGGATTACAAGAGCGGGCCGTACCAGAACGAGACTGGAAGCGACGGCATAGGAGACACCAGCTACGCGATCACAGTCAACAGCGTAGACAGATACCCCTTGATGAAGCCCTTCAACCCATGTGACATAGGAATAGCAAGCCTCTACACGGAAAGAACCGTCGTGTGTCAAGGCTACAACATAAGCATAAGTGTGAGAATCCTAAACTACGGCATCAGCAACGAAATTTTCACGCTAACCATCAACGCCAGTGCAGCAATCATAGGCATACAGACGATCGCCCTCCCAAGCAGAAACTGCACAACCATCACCCTCACCTGGAACACTGCAGGGTATGCAAAGGGAAACTACACGCTGAGCGCCTGCGCGACATCAGTCCCTGAGGAGACAGACACTAAAGACAACAACTTCACGGGCAGGTGGATCGTGGTATCGATGGTTGGCGACTTGACTGGCGGCTCTGCTAACGCTTGGGATTTTGTTCCCGACGGACTGGTGGACGGCAGCGACCTGTCCATAGTCGCCAAATGTTATGGCTCCTGGCCTGACGCGCAGCCGCCGATGATTTGGAACGTAAACTGCGACGTAACCAACGACGGCGTGGTAGACGGCTCGGACCTATCCATAATAGCCAGGCACTTCGGAGAAGGCAGCCCATAACTCCCTCTTTTTCTTTCAGAAGAGACAGCAAGATAGCGCGCTCGCTTCATCGAATGAACCAGTTCATCACCTATATACAGTAATCACGGATCACTGTGTGTGCGCGTGCGCTTTATCAACTCAACCAGACTGGGACTTTTGCAGAAATCATTCTTTGGCCTTGCTGTCTCTCCCAGAAAAGTGGTTTATGGACGGCGCGAGCGCTAATCTATGGATGGCATTCGGCCGCCACCGCCGCTTGCTGGAATGGCAAGGACCTCAACTGTGCCACCAACGTAGGTGTTATCGGCTGTGTCTGCTTCGCCTGGAGCGGGGGAAACATAGGCGCTTATTGTGTAGTTGCCCACGGCGAAGCCAGTAGCGTCCCAACTGAAGACTACTGTTCCAGAGTTTCCGCCCGTAAGGGTGACACTTTGCGTAAAGATGGTTGTCGCATTGGCATTTACGATTACTTGGAATGTTTCATAGTCCAGAGCTTTGTTTGCAACTGTTACATTGATTGTGGCAGGGTAAACTTGTGGCATTGCCGCCTGACCTTGGAACAAGCAAAAACGTTCAACCTTCCCGAAAACCCAGAGAGACCAGGGCAGTTTCAATGGGAAAGCCTCAGCGACGAGCAAGCTGCCAGCCTGATTGTTCCGGCCTTAGAGAAGTACGTTCAAAGTTTCGCCATGGCTACAAACTAGGGAACAGGCACTCAGGAATCGTTGCGTCCATGCGATTCAAGAGATCCTCGCTGAAGAAGTCGAGGCCGAATGATTATGAGAATCAAGCTTGAATGGCAAGAAAGCCAAGTCTGGCATTCAGTCATGGCCGAGGTGGCTGTGTCCAGAAATGGCAACTACACTTTCAAGCATGATGGCAAAGTCTACGTTTTCAAAGAGAAACGCGAAGGCGAACAGATCCTTGTTTTAGACTGTGGAAGATGGGTCAAAGTTGACCGCGTGACTCGCAGCGGCATATTCGTGGGAGAAGGAATCAGCAGTGACGAATACTATCGCAGTCCGGAAGGAATCAAAGCCGCGCAAGAAACACTCCAAAGCTTCTTTGCTAGCAGAGGGAGATGAAAATGCAAGAGCAAAGATCTGACCTTATTTGTTTCTGCCCTCGACAAAATCAGCAGGTGTTGATACTTTCAGGAGTATGTTTTTCGAGAGGCAAACGTAGAATGTGCTCAGGCCGCATTTACGACCGCTGCCATGTTGACGCGCAGCTTCTGCTTTCCGAGATGTGTTCCAAAAACTGGAGAGTAGCGCATGGTTGAGACTGAGGGAAAAGCTGCGTTCCACGCTCAGAACTCTGAGCGCATACTTGACAAAAAGCGGCTTAACAGTGGGAAGTTGGGCCAACGAGCAGCCCAGCCGCAGCAGCTCCCAAAACAGCCTAGCCAATGTCCCGAATGCGAGTCTCGGCAGCTCTACAAGGATGGCCTGCGCTACACGACTCAGGGTTCTATCCAGCGCTTCTTATGCAGAAGTTGCGGCTACCGCTTCAGTCAATCTTCGATAAAGCTCGATGTCCATGGCCAGATTTTTGAAGCCCTTGATTCTGGAAAGAACAACCATAAGCAGCGGATCGTCACGCTTAACTCCACTGTCAAGGAAGCTCCTGATAACTTGCCTCTCTCTCGTGGTAAAGATGTACGAGCGCATGACCTTACTATTATAGAAAAAAGCTTGAATGCTTTCCATTACTTTAATAGTAATCGTCAAATATGCGAGACCTTAACAAGAGGCTCGAAAAACTTGTCTGCAACAGAATCCAAGACTGTTGCGGGAAAATCTCCAATAGCAGAGCAAGACGTTAAGGGAAAAATCACAGAATACCTTTGGCACCTAAAGAAAGAAGGACGCAAGGATCTCACGATACTAGCACACAGAAAAGTTCTAACCAGACTTGCTGGACACGGCGCGAATTTGTTAGATCCTGAATCCTTAAAAGGCACTATTGCAAATGAACAAATTCATGTCAATTCCAAAGCTCACTATGTCATAGTCTACAAGAGCTTTGCTGAATGGCTTAATCTGTATTGGAAACCACCAAGATACAAGTTTCAGAGGAAGATTCCTTGGATACCGACAGAGACAGATTTAGATCAGCTGATTGCGGGGTTTAAACAACGGACGGCAGTTTTTCCTATGCTTTTGAAAGAAACAATGGCTAGATCTGGGGAAGTTTGGGACCTCAAATGGACAGACCTAAATGTCAACATTCTGACCATCAGCACGCCTGAAAAGAACAACGATCCAAGGCAATTCAAAATCTCGGATAGACTTGTTGCTCTGGTAAATGCGCTGCCAAGGAGGGACAAAAGAATCTTTGGATCAGCAACGAATCTGAACAACTTCAGAGGCAACTTCACTAAGAGGCGTCACTGTCTTGCTAGAACGCTTGGGAATCCGCGGATTGACCAGATAACCTTTCATACCTTTCGCCATTTTGGCGCAACAATGTTATACCATAAAACTAGAGACATACTCCTGGTCAAGCAGCAGTTGGGGCATAGGTACATTGAAAACACGATGGTTTACACACAGCTGATAACCTTTGAAAGTGACGAATACAACACCGCTTATGCTAGATCACTAGAAGAGGAAGACAAGCTGATCAAGGCGGGCTTTGAGTTTGTGCGTTACAATGACAAGGAACAAATTGCCATATATCGAAAGAGGAAATAGAAAAATGCCAAGGTATTATAGCATGTTACATTGGCTTGAAGTGATATCTTGGCCATTGTGGCCACTGCACGGTTGGGCTGCAGGCTTCGAAAACTATGGACAGTGGCATACCTATTCTTATTTTGTCAAGTGGCGCGTCTTTGATCATGCCTGGAATCTTCAGTCCGTTGTCTAGCCTGATGATTCCCATAGCATATGGTGCCATCGATTGGAACTGTGCCGGTGCAATGTGGATAATCGTGTATGTCAACAGTTTTCCCTCGGTCGGAATCTGAGTCCACTCGAATTCCTTCGACAGGCATTGGTCACACAACGGTCTTGGTGGAAAGTGTATCTTCCCGCATTTCCTGCATTTTCCACCCATCAGTTTTCCTTCGCCCATGAACTTGCACAGTTGCTCTATAGTGAACGGCTTTTGCGCGCTCATCTATTCCCCCCTGTAAACGTGCACCGCGGCAGTGGCACCCGAGCCCCCGACGTTGTGTGTCAAACCGATTTCTGCGTCTTTGACTTGTCTCCTGTCCGCTTGTCCCGTCAACTGCAGATATATCTCGTAGGCCTGAGCTGTTCCAGTTGCGCCGACGGGATGCCCCTTCGACTTCAGTCCGCCACTCGTGTTCACTGGAATTCTTCCGCCAAGCCTTGTTTCTCCTCTCTCGGCGAGGCCGCCCCCTTCGCCTGGCCTGCAGAAGCCCAAGTCTTCATAAGCGATTATTTCGGCAACCGTGAAGCAGTCGTGAACTTCAGCAACGTCCAAGTCTTCAGGCTTGACTTCAGCCATGTCGTAAGCCTGCTTTGCCGCAATTCTTGCCGCAGCAAGTGAGGTGAAGCTGTCTCTTTCGTACAGACCTATGGTGTCGCTGGCCTGGCCGCTCCCGATTATGTGAACGGGCATATCAGTGTATTTCTTAGCAAGCTCCGGCTTTGTCAGGATCAAGCAACTGGCACCGTCAGTTATCAATGAACAATCATAGAGTTTCAAAGGCCATGCCACGACGCGTGAGGACAAAACCATTTCAAGCGTGATTTCCCTCTGCATATGGGCTTTCGGGTTCATGCTCCCGTGGTAGTGGTTCTTCACGGCAACGAGTGCCATGTCCTTTTCAGTCGTGCCATACTCGTTCATGTGTGCGGTGGCCATCAACGCATACAAACCTGGGAACGTTATCCCCTGCCACTGTTCAAACGGAAAATCTGATGCCATCGCCAGATACTCAGTGACCTCAGCCGTGGTTCTGTGTGTCATCTTTTCGACGCCGCCAACCATGACGACATCTGACAGGCCAGAAAGCACGGCTTGAACGGCTGTTCTCAAAGCCGCGCCTGATGAGGCGCAAGCCGCTTCCGTTCGGGTGGCTGGCACGTGCAGAATACCAGACCAGTCAGCCATCGTCGCGCCCGTGTGGCCTTGATGCTCATAAGACTCGCCCATGTGTCCGACAAAGAGAGCCTTAATGTCCTTTTTAGGATCCAAGTTTGGACAACGGTCATAGGCTTCTTTGGCCGCTTCTGCAAAGATTTCTCTAGCATACATGCCTTCGAGCTTTCCGAATTTCGACAGACCTGCAGAAACTATCGAGACAAGCGGTTTACCCTTCAAGCCTTAAATCTCCTACGGAGACCAGCAAGAGAATGCAAGAATCTGCTTGAACGACTATTTAAATTTCTTCGACACTTTCCACATTTTCCAACGGAAGAAATCGACGCAGAAAATCCTGAAAAAGGGATGTAGTTTTGAATGATTCGTTCGGCACTACTTCGTTCCGAATGTTTTCTTGACCCATGCTCGTGTGCGATCCATGTCTTCTCTGAAACGTTTCAGTTCTTCAGGCGTTCTTTTTGGTGCGACGGGTTCTTCTGCGGGCGTTGCGTAAACATCCAGAAGGTCGCCTTTCGGCTTTTTCTCGATGTGTATGTTGACTTTCAGGCCGATGTTTGCCTTTTCTGGGTCGATTTCTCTCATCGTCATGGGCAAGCACGTGTTTGTTCCGTCGATTCTTATCATTGCGCCTACTAGCGGTTGAAGATGCGCCATAGAAGGCCAAGCAATGACCATGATAGTGTACGAGTGAACCTCTCCTTGCTTCGGAAGCTCAATCCACGTTGTTTCTTCAAGTCTGCACTTCGGGTTGAAGCAATGCGCCCTTGGAGGGCAATAGACAAGCCCGCACTTTGGGCATCTTGTGCCATAGAGTTTTCCGTCGAAGAGTCCCATGAAGAATTTTGAGACCTTGCCGTAACTGTGATGGAACATGCTGCCATGCGGCCTGTGCACAATCAGGAATTTTTCAGGTTTCAAGCTGTTGAGCGTTGGCCCATCGTTCATTTCCACTATTTTCCATCCTTCGGGCCTCCAGCCGCCTTTGCGTTCCCATTCGTTCCACGATTTTTCGTCAATGGCAGCTTCCTTAAGGGTTTTCTCAGGTCCAGGCTGCTTCATATTTTACACCTCCAACACTACGGCGCCTGCTTGGCATCCGGTGCCGCCGTGCCCATGTATGAAGCCTTTTTTTGGTTTGCTCAGCTGTCTGCTGGGTGCACCCCATTTTTTGGCGATTTGGTTGCTCAACTGCCAATATACGTCAGCAACCTGAGCAATCGATGTTGAACCGACGGCATGCCCCTGTGCTGTCAACGCTCCGCTGAGTTGGCAGGGGAGCTCTCCATGAGGCTGTATTACGCCGTCTCTGACCAGTTTTTTGCCCTCGCCTCGCTTGCAAAAGTCGAAGTCCTCCAGCCCTGCTAGGACAACGCCAGCATAAGGATCGAAGATTTCGACCAGGCTCATTTCCTTTCGCGGGTTCTTTATCCCAGCGTCTTTGTAGGCCATTCTTGCAGACACTCGGAGCGCTCCGAAGTTGACGAGATCCGGATACGGTGACATGGGTTTTGGAATATTTTTCGGCCAGATCTTCTCGTCTTCCGGATACAGGCCCTTCCAGGCAGGATTATCTGGGCGGTCTCCCGCTCTCATAGTGTCTGAGCCGAAGCCTACACCGCTTATCCAAACAGGGTTATCAGTAAATTTCCTAGTTAGCTCTTCATTGGCCAAGAGCAACGCAGATGCACCCTCGCTCGTCATGGCACACTCGTGTAGCCTATACGGCCAAGATATCAGTCGGGACTTGTAGACATCCTCCAATGTGATTTTGCCAAAGCCGTGTTGAGCCGGCCACTGCGCGTACGGGTTGTCAAGTGAGTTGTTGTGGCAAAGCATCGCAACTTCGGCTAGGTCCTCCTCAGTGTCTCCGTAAACATGCATTCGTCTGGCTTCCATCGTCGCGTAGAACGCGTTGTAGGTGAAGCCTGACACGAAGTCCCAGTCTGTGTCGCCGGCAATTGCGATGGCTTCGTTGACTTTCTGAATTGGAAGCTCGTTCATCTTCTCCCATCCTACGACAAGAACCATTGGGAACATGCCGGAGCGAATCCACAGTGCTGCGTTGACCACGGCGTCGATCGGTGTCGCTCCACCTGATTCTACTCTGTATGACGGAACGCCGCTCAAGCCCAAATAGTCGTTGATTATCCAGTGCATACATTGCTGCTGTTCCAGGATATCGCTGAAGTAGGAATAGCAACATGCGTAGCCCTTTTTCACAAAGTCGCCAAGCTCAAGGTCTGGAACGTCGTCTAATATCATTTTCACGGCTTCTGCGCACATTTCCTCTTGCAAAGTGTGTCTTGGGTTGTCGAATCGTGATATGCTGCCGGCGATTATTCCAACTTTCTTCAATTTTCCACCTCAATTTTAAAAGATGTAGTTAGTAAATCCAACAACTATAAGCCTTTTGTGGTTCTAGCCAATTATCTTCCTATCGTTGATTTATCCGGATGTCAATATGCACTGCAGTCGTTGTGCCATGATGCAGTGCTGTTTTCGCAGGCTCTTTGAGCATGCGGCCGCTATCTTTGCTTTGCGACTTCCTAATATCGCTTCTTGTCTGGTTCTTTGTCGAAGAAAGCATTACCCAGCTTGTTAAGGAAGCGAATCCACTTTCTTTGGTTCTGTTGCTAGCGAAACGTGATTGTCCAATCGCAGATCATTTGTGTATCTGACTTCGCCGTTTATGCGGCAGTGTGATTCGATCGTTATGGTTTCACCATAAACATCTTGTGCTTCTGCGCCTGTCTCAAGCAGGATTTTCTTGCCGTAAATGCTTTCCGCGCGTGCATTTTTACCTATGACGACCTCGTCTGCTTTTATCGGTCCCTGAACTCTGCCTCGTCTTCCTATTTCGACGTAACGACCTATTGCCCCCTCTTTGGTCGTGATCGCCCCACCGACTCTGATGCTTTCTTCTGCCGTTGCTTTTCCAGCGTTCAGAAGTCCGCCGACCTCGATTGTTTTGGCAGAAACTTCATTGTGCACTTCTACCTTGCCTCCTACTTCAAGACTGCCCGTGATTTTCAATGATTCACCTACCTCCAATGTTCCTCCCACATCTATCTCTCTTCCAACACCTGACCCTGTTATCTCAACCCTGCCTCCCACAGCTATCTCTTCGAATTCCACATCCCCCTCAACTTTGAGCGAGCCTCCCACATCTATGCTTCCTCCTTTACTCTTGCTTCCCAGACGTACGGTTCCGCCGACATCAATTTCCCTAAACTCCAATTGACCCGTGGACTCGAAGCTGCCTCCGACGTCTACTTTCAAGACTTTCCCACTCGCTACCTTCGCAGTGCCGCCAACATCCAATTCTTGGATGTTCGCCTCAGACTCTAACGCAACGCTTCCTCCGACATCCACTTCCTTGCTCTCTGTCTCTCCTCGAGCCACGAAGCTTCCCCCAGCATCTATGCTTTCTGTCTTCACTTTCCCATCAACTTTCAAGCTACCCCCTACGTCAACATCATCAGCTCGCAGGTCTCGGCTTACGTACAAAGATTCGTCGACATCTACCCGCCTCGCGATTAGGTTGCCATAGACTTCCATCTTGCCGTCCTCAACCCGTATATCATCTGCTACCGTCATGTTTCCGCGAACCACCAAATCACCCTCTGCTTCAAGCTTCTTAGCCGAGAGATCACACTCAAAAAGATCGTTCCCTTGACAGTAAACCTTGCCCAGCACTTTCACCGCAGCTTGTGTTCCGGTGCCGCTGACTACTGTATCCCGACCGACTGTCAGATCTCCTTCGACAGTGTCTAACGTTCTCTTGGTTCCGGAAGGCACACTTATTCTGGCAGTCATGATGTTTCACCTGCAAGTTCATGATTAGTCTGACACTTAAAAGCGAGACTCACGTATTGTGACTACAACTTGAGATTATGTCTGGCCAGCATTCTGGTTACGCGGTGTTATGGACCCCTACCGTGCCGCACACACTAAACTAGTTAACTACGCGCTACCACCTTCAAGCCAAAACATTCAAACTGTGCCATCTGTCAGTTTTCAGGTTTTGAAAGGCATTTCGTGCTCCACGTATCTCTGGTTATGCATTTTTCTTATTCTTAGAAACTTCTCTAGACCCACACCCGATTCTTTTTCGTAGATGCTGATTTCGCCTTCAAACAAACCTACAATAGCTTGCACTTCTTCTGAAGCATGCATGTACGGATTCATGACCGCCAGCGTCGTAAACCCTTTTGACTTCAATTCTGGAATTAGCCCGTTTAACCATTTTCGCGTTTGAACAGCATGGTGTTGCAAGAGAACGTCAGAGACAATTTCAATGCAGGCTCTCCTGGATTTTCTCGCTTTTGCATCGAGTTTTCGAAGAGCTCCAGCTAAAGCGATATTGATGTCGTTGAGATTTTCGATGCCCTTCAGCGCAGACGCGTTGGGCAGGTTTTTGACGATTGTGTCTGCTTGAGGGTTGCACAACAAGAGGTAGAAGTTCGATTGATATCTTTCCGACAGAGTCCTCACTTCATCAGGATTGGCCGTGATGTAAAATGTAACTTCCCCGTTTTGACCCCCAGCTTCGAGGAATCTTCTCACCAGCATCTCCCTTTCATCACATGAGGGTGAGGCAAGTATGACTGCATAGTTCTTCGGAATTCCTCCGAGTAGCAGATCGTCTAGACCTCCATATCCGGTGCTGACGCGGTCAGAAAGGACAGATTTTGGAATCTGGATCGTCACAGGTTCGCTTAATGCGGCGAAGAATTTCTGCATTCGCCTATACGTCTCCAGATATGCCCGACCCCATTTTGTTGCCTGGTATTTCTTACGATCTGCGATATCGATCTCTCTCACGAATCCATGTGAGACCAGCAGCTCCAGACTCTTCTTTGCCCTATCAACTGGAAGGTTTGATGCATATGAAACCCTTGTCAAAGAACAGACTCCTTTCTTCATGATCACGTCTACGATGTCCGCATAGATATCGTACTTTGTCCTCCTTCCTTCACTCAACGGCCAAATTCTCCAATTTCCTATGAGAAATAATCGTGAAAACCTTAATCTCGTTTACGGTTTGAAGTGGCGCACACCTTTCATGCCGAAGGCTCTGCAAGCAAATGCAATGTCTTGAGCCATTTGGAGACTTCACGATTCGTCACAAATTGAGGTGCCCGTGCTATGAGACAAAGGGCGGCAGACTATAAGTAGCACGTTCTCCGCTGTCACTTTGGCTTCTGCTCTTCTTTTGTGAGAAGCAGTCCGTTTTCCAGATACTTCTGGTTGATCATTTTCTTGATCTTCATGTATTTTCCCAGTTCTGCTAACTCTTAGGGTCTTAAGACGGTTTTGGAGAGGTCTGTTAACTGGCGGGGCTTTTTCATTATGCATGAGTCTTAAGGCTTATATCGCACAGTACGACAGATAAACTAGGGGTTGAAGAATGAGTGAAAGGAAAACAATCAGAAGAGATGCTGCTATCGCTATCGGAATGATCTGCATCGTTCTTGTGGCTGGTCTCATCGCCACGATTGCAGTTTGCACTTCGACAATCTCCATAT
>Ga0315279_10001717_pt1 | contig 35675 bp, 24 predicted proteins | sample YL17G06_20_MG_FD_203694 | JGI IMG/M metagenome (GOLD analysis project Ga0315279, IMG submission 203694) | Sediment microbial communities from Yellowstone Lake, YNP, Wyoming, USA - YL17G06_20 | ecosystem: Environmental > Aquatic > Freshwater > Lake > Sediment | place: USA: Wyoming | collected...
CATCCTGCTGGATATCGCAGCGGAAGACAGCTCGGCCGACATCAGCAACAAAGTGATCTCGAACGGACAGGAGAACACGATACCCCTCAAGAAACAGAGCCGGGCGGAGACGCAGGTTCGTGCGGAGAGCGGCCAGACTCTTGTCATTGGAGGGCTGCGCAGCGGCAACAGCAGCAAGACCGTGTCAAAGTCCGTGCCTATCATCTCAGACATCCCTCTGATCGGGCGGCTGTTCAAGAATCCATCGAAGTCGGTCAGAACCGAAAGCCTGATGATCTTCATCACGCCGACCATCGTGGGTGAAAAGACTCAACCCGAGGCGGAACAGGTCGCAATGGTCGATGAAGAGATCGCCGGCGCGCTCCGAAAAGAGCAGAAGACTTCGTTTGGCCGTTTTGCGGACAATCTCAGCGGGGGCAAGAATGATATCGTAGTGGCCGTCGGCCAGAGCGGATCCATCCGGTGCGATGGAAAGAGGATGACGCTGGACGATCTGCGGAACAGGTTCAATGCCGTGAAGGTGCCGTTAACGACGGTCGTGGTCTTGCGCAAACATCCTCGTGCCCCCCAGGACGTGTTGACGTCCATCACTGATATGGCGCTCGAAAAGGATCTGCGAGTCGTGTTTGACACCGTGAGCCCGGCCTTCGTTCCGGACTACGAAGCACAGGAAGAGAAGGCTGAGCCGCAGACTGCGCAGGATGAGACCAAAGCGCCTGAGAACGCACCTGCGCCGCCCGCGCCCGAATCCGAAAAGCCCGCAGAAGAAGCGCCTGAATAAGAACACAAACAGAGCAGGGGCGGATTCCCGTTTTCCCTGCTCTGTTATTCTGAACGGAAATGGCGGGCCGGGCTACGCGGACTTGCGAGCCCTTGCGGCCTTCATGAATTTTCCCGCTTTGATGTAGCGTGCGCACACGCGAACGCGGCGCACAACGCCGTTCTCATCGACAATCCGGATACGCTGAAGATTCGGCTTCACGCGGCGTTTTGTGATGCCGGTGACATTCTGGCCGATGCCGCCTTCGCGCTTCGCTTTGCCACGCCGCACGACCCGGTTGCCGACATGAGGCTTTTTGCCGCTATAGTAACAAACTTGTGCCATACCTCACTCCTGACTTGAGCATTGGTCAAGGGGTTTAGAGATGCTATACTTCTCCGAGGAATTCAAAAGAGTTTAGCATATGTTCAACCGAGGTTCAAGGTTGGGAGTTATCGATCTCTCGCGTCTGGCCTTTGCGTCGTTCGTCGTCTTTCCCGCTCTTATAGGCTGCACCCGTTTGGGCCAGCCTTTGCAGCATGTGGCCCTGCCGCCAGGGGCGCCGGAGGCGTCTGCGATACTCGCGGGTCTTGCCGCCAACGACGCCGCGATCAGGAACTTCAAGGCAAAGGGATCCATGTCGCTGGCGAGTCCCGATTTCGCGGGGGTCAAGACGTGCGATGACGGGCTCGTTGCGTTCCGCCGGCCCGCCGATCTGTGTGTGACCGGCAAGAAGCTGGTCGTAGGCGTGACGGTGTTCCGGCTCACCTGCGTAGGAAACGAGTTCCTTATCGAGTTCCCCGCGACGCCCGAAGAAGAGCCTTACTACCGCGTCGAGGGTGAACACTTCGCGAGTGTTCCGTTCAGTGTTTCGCCCTCAGATATCGTCCGAGAAATGTTCCTGCCGGAAGAGTGGCGGGATGTGAAGCAGAAGGACTTCCGCCTCGTTTCCTATGACCAAACCCAGCAGCAGGCCGAAATCGAGATCGGGCCCAAACGGGAACCGCGAAGACGAATCCTCGTGACGGGTCCCCCATGGCGGGTCGTACGCAGCGAGCGGCTGGACAACGACGGTACGGTCGTTGCCGTAACATTGAAAGAAAACTACCGGGAGATTGACGGCGTACAGTTCCCGACGAAGATCGATGCGTCGTTTCCCGGTGAACAGACGCGCATGACAATCGACATGAGGAAGGTTTGGACGAATACAGACCTCGACAAGAGTCTGTTTGACGTGAAGGCGCGGGCGCGTGTGGCCGGGATCGACCTCAGCCGCGGCGCACAAGCTGGCGGCAAGGGTGTCTCATGACTTACTCTCTTCTTGTCGGAAAGATGTAACCGGATATGATTCCGTTCTTAACCGATCTCGCGCCTGACGAGATCGCTCAAACGCTCGAACTCAAGCCCTTCCAAGGCAAGCAGATCTTCAGGTGGCTGCATCAGAAGCGCGTGTTCGACTTCGATGCGATGACCGACCTTTCAAAGGATCTCCGCAAGCGCCTTGAAACGATCTATGGCTCTGAAAAGGAAACTTGCGGCGCCGCGGCTCAGCTCCGGCTGGTCCGTCTGGCCAGTTCACCGAAGTCTGGAACAAGGAAGGCCCTGTTTCGTCTGCGGGACGGAGAGAGCATCGAGTCCGTGTTCCTCGTTGACAGGGATCGCCTCACGCTGTGCCTGTCTTCCCAAGTGGGGTGCGCCCTTAAGTGTCCATTCTGCGCGACGGGGCAGTCGGGGTTCCGGCGGAACCTCCGTGCCGGGGAGGTCGTCGAGCAGGCATTGCACCTCCTGTCGGACCAACCCCTCGGGGATCGAACGCCCAACATTGTCTTCATGGGCATGGGCGAGCCGTTCCGGAATTACGATGCCGTCATGAAAAGCATCCGCCTTCTGATGCATCCGGATGGCCTTCACATAGGGGCTCGGAAGATCACGGTATCTACCGTCGGGGACGTGCCCGGGATCAGACGGTTTGCCCAGGAGGCGTGGCAGGTGCGTCTGGCGGTTTCATTGCAAGCGGCGAACGACAAGCTGCGGTCCAAACTTGTTCCGCTGAACCGGACGTATCCTGTTGCCATGCTCATGGAGGCCGTGCGCGAGTACGCCGGCATCACCGGACGCCAACTCAGTCTTGAGTGGACTCTGTTCGACGGTGTGAACGATTCCGCTGAGCACGCGGCCGAACTAGCCGATCTTATCGGCGGCCTGGACGCGGTCGTCAACCTCATTCCATACAACCCGGTGCAAGGGCTTCCCTATGAGCCGTCTCCGAAGTGGCAGTGCCAAGCGTTTCGGGATGCCCTCGCGCAACGCGGCGTCAAGGCAACGCTCCGCCACGAGCGCGGCCAGGATATCGATGCCGCATGCGGCCAACTTCGGCTGCGGCACACCGATGGCATCCAAGATCGGTGATTGCATTCCAGCAAACGCCGTCTGTATCCTACAGTCGCAGAGGGAACATGGTGATCGCAGAAGAAGGTTGAGCCCGACGGGTCCCTTTCGTCCTTTAGGTCCTTTATGTCCTTTACAGAAGAGGTTTGAGTATTGACTTCAAGAGAAAGGATCATCAAAGCATTGAAATGCGAGATCCCGGATCGTGTTCCGGTCTCCACCTACGAACTTGCCGGCTACAACAGCCGCGCCTTTGAGAATAACGACCCTTCATATGCCAACCTGATGACTGTCATCCGCGAGAAGACGGACTGCCTTGCCATGTGGGGACCCGGCTCAAATGCGCGGTTTCTCGGATCAGCCTATCTGGTCGAGATGGATGTCCGAGAAGAAAGGGAGGGAGGAGCCACGACCTATTACTATACGCTGCACACACCGAAGGGCGACTTAACGCGGACCTGCAAGGTCTATGACAATGTGCACACGACGTGGGAACTCGAGCACTGGTGCAAGAATCTTGATGACGTTGATAAAGCGCTGTCGGTCCCCTATGAGCCCGTGACATTCGACGCGTCCGACCGCGCCCGGATGGATCGGGAACTCGGCGACCACGGGATCGTCATGGACGGACTTGCCGACCCGCTGTTGATGGCCGCCGAGCTGATGGAGTTCGGCGACTATACCGTCTGGGCGCTCTCCGAGACTGAACATTTCGCAAGGACGGTCGAGATCATGCATGAGCGCAACATGGAGAACCTGCGGCGCAACCTAACGGCGAACGTCTCGCACCTCTATCGCATCTGCGGGCCTGAATACGCCACGCCGCCGTATCTTCCGCCCGAGTTATTCGACCGTTTCGTGACGCCGTACGTCAAGGAGATGGTCGACCTGCTTCACAGCAAGGGCGCTATTGCCCGGTTTCATTGCCACGGCAAGGTAGGCAGGGTGCTTGACATGATCGCCGCCACCGGCGCCGACGCGATTGATCCGTGCGAGCCTCCACCCGACGGCGACATCGAACTCGCCGAGATGAAGAAAAGGGTGGGCGACCGCATGTGCCTGTGCGGCAATCTTGAACTGAAACTCCTCGAGCACGGTTCCCGCGACGACGTGAGAAAGGCGGTAGAGGATTGCATGGCTGCGGCCAAAGCCGGCGGCGGATACATCATCCTGCCCACCGCCGCGCCCATCAACATCCCCCTCGCCAAGAAAACTGAAGAGAATTATCTTACATTCATCGAAACCGCTTTGGGAGCGGGTTTGTACTAAGCAGTGAATAACAAATCAGACAGCGTCCCGCTGTTTCGGGACGAAAAGGGAGATGAAGCGATGAATCTTAGAAGCGTGTCGATCCGATCTGTTGTTTGCGTTATGTGTTTTTCGTTGCTCTCTGTCTCGCCTGCTTTCGGCGAAGAGAGCAAAGCCGACCGTGACGCGCGAATGGGGTGGTGGCGCGAGGCGAAGTTTGGGTTGTTCATTCACTGGGGGCTATATGCGGTTCCGGGCGGGGTCTGGAAAGGCAAGCCTGTTCCCACGGCGGGCGAGTGGATTATGTACGGAGGAAAGATCCCGGTGCCCGAGTACGAGCCGCTCGTGCAGCAGTTCAACCCCGTGAAGTTCGACGCGAAGCAATGGGTCCGGATCGCCAAAGACGCCGGGATGAAGTACATCGTGATCACCAGCAAGCATCACGACGGATTCTGTCTCTTTGACAGCAAGCTGACCGATTATGACGTCATGAGCACGCCGTTCAAACGCGACATCATGAAGGAGTTGTCGGACGCTTGCCATGAGGCCGGCATCAAGATCTGCTGGTATCACAGCATCCTGGACTGGCACCATCCGGATTACTTGCCGCGAGGACAGGGAAGCCCTCGTCCTTGGGACACGCGCCCCACGGAAGGCGCGAACTTCGAGCGGTATCTCGATTACATGAATGGAGAACTGCGAGAACTCCTGACGAATTACGGCGAGATCGGTATCCTCTGGTTCGACGGCGGCTGGGAACACAAACCGGAGGAACTGCACTCCCAAGATATCGTCAACATGATCCGCGGCATCCAGCCGAAGATTATCATCAACAACCGCTGCAACATTCCTCAGGACTACGATACGCCGGAACAGGAAATCCCTGCTACGGGGATCCCAGGGCGCGACTGGGAAACCTGCATGACGATGAACAACACGTGGGGGTTCAAGTCGACGGACACGAACTGGAAATCGAAGGAGGATCTGATCCGGAAACTTGTCGATATCGCAAGCAAAGGCGGCAATTTCCTGCTGAATGTAGGGCCGACCGCGGAGGGCCTGATACCCGATGCCAGCGTCGAGCGGCTCGCGGCCATGGGCGACTGGTTGAAGACGAACGGCGACAGCATATATGGCAGTTCGGCGAGTGTGTTCAAGAAGCTCGAGTGGGGCCGCTGCACGACAAAGCCCGGGGTGTTATACCTGCACGTCTTCGATTGGCCGAAAGACGGAAAACTCGCAGTGCCGGGCCTCAAGAACGAGGTGAAGAAGGCCTACCTTCTTTCAGATAAGCAACGGAAGGGCCTTCAGACTGTTCGTTCGGAGAAGGATGTGACGATCACTGTGCCCGAGCAAGCGCCCGACGCGATTGCCTCGGTGGTTGCGGTTGAGATTGCGGGCGAGCCGAACGTCGAGTATCCCGCCGTGCAGCAGGCTGCCGACGGGAAGATTTCGCTGAAGGTTATCGATGCGCTGATTCTTGGTTCCACTGCCAAACTCGAAGGCAAAGACGGGGATATGAACGTGGGCTTTTGGACGAATCCCAAAGACGTCGTTACCTGGGAATTCGAGGTGCGGAAACCGGGGACGTTCTCAGTGAAAGCCCATTACGCCTGTGAAAAGGACGCGGCCGGGACACGTTACGCCGTCGAGGTCGGCGATCAACAGGCAACCGGCGAGGTGAAGGATACCGGGTCGTGGACCAAGTACACTACGGACGAGATCGGGGCGCTTAAACTCGAGAAACCCGGACGGTACACGCTGACCGTTCGTGCCAAGGGCAAGCCAAAGTCCGCGCTGATGAATCTCCGTGGAATCACGCTGTCGTTGAAGCCCTCCTGATCCTGCGAACTTCAAGCAATTATTGGGGTCTAATCGGACGTGCAGGTAACGATAGGAGGCGTGTGCCATGAAAGCGCGGATGCTTTGTGTGTTTTTCATGTCGGTTGTTGCGGTTGGGTTGGGCGTCTCTGCGGCGGAGCCGTCGGTAACCGTGTACAACCAGAACTTCGCCGTCGTCCGCGAGACTATCCAACTCGATCTGAAAAAAGGACTCAATCAGATCGCGTTCAATGAAATCACAGTGCACCTCGAGCCGGATTCCGTGATGCTGCGCGATCCTTCCGGGAAACGGCGGCTTGAAATCATCGAGCAGAACTACCGGAACGATCCGATATCGCAGGGGCTGCTGATGTCGCTGAACGAAGGCAAGACCATCGAGTTCCTCATGCCGCGCAGAGACGTTGACGAGGTCAGACAGGGAAAGATCATCCGCAGCGGCTACGAGCCGCACTGGTCAAGCATGAGCCGGTACGGCCAGCAATATCAGCAGATGCAAATGGTGCATGCTCAAGGCGGGGGCGGCGATCCCGTCATCGAGATCGACGGCAAGATCCGGTTTGGGATGCCGGGCACGCCGCTGTTCCCCTCGGTCGGGGACGACACGATCATGAAACCGACCTTGAATTGGGTGTTGGATTCCGAATCCGCAGGGCCGTTGGCTGCTGAGCTAGGCTATGTTACGGGCGGCATGAGTTGGCAGGCCAGCTACAACTTCGTTGCACCCGAAAAGGACTCGACACTGGATCTGGTCGCTTGGGTGACCGTCGACAACCAATGCGGGCGAACCTTCGACAATGCCCGGCTGAAACTTATGGCCGGCGACGTCAGCAAGCTGGTCCCTTCGGGCGGTTACGGCGGAGGCGGTTACGAAGCGCCCATGGTCGGGGCCCGGCTCGGAATGGGAGGTGGGCCGGCTATGTCGGAGAAGCCCTTCGATGAATATCATCTTTACACGGTCGAGCGTCCCACCACCCTTCGAGATCGTGAAACGAAACAGATCGAGATGATCCGGGCCGAAGGCGTCAAATCCGAGCGATTCTACGTATACGACGGGGCGCGGCTCGATCAATACCAGCAGCAGAACTACGACACCTCGCAGCTTATGCAGCAACAAGAATACGGGACGCAGTCGCGCACCGACGTCTGGGTCATGCGTGAAATCAAGAACACGAAGGAAAACAGACTCGGCGTTCCTCTGCCGGCGGGACGGACCCGGTTCTATCAACGTGATAAGGACGGCCAGCTCGAGTTTACCGGCGAGAACCAGATCAAGCACACGCCGCGCGATGAAACATTCCGCGTCTATACGGGAACGGCGTTTGATCTCGTTGGTGAGCGAAAGCGGACCGAATTCAAGTGCGATTACAATGCACACAAAGTGGATGAGTCCTTCGAGATCAGTCTGCGGAATCGCAAAGAGGAAATGGCTGAAATTCGCATAGTCGAACATCTCTATCGCGGCCTCAACTGGGAGATCACGCAAAGCTCCGAACCGCATAACAAGATGGATAGCCAGATCATGGAGTTCCGCGTTCAGTTGAAGCCGGGAGAGGAGAAAGTGATCACGTATTCCGTGCATTACACGTGGTGAGCATGTAGCTGGACTTCTCGGAAGCCGCAGGGCTCGGTTTTGGAGAACTTGTAAAGAAATGTCCCAACCTTGTGGCGCGGACTTCCAAGTCCGCGTGGCCTGGCGGGCTTGGAAGCCCGCCCCACACGCTCAGGGATTTCTTCAGAAGCTTGGAGAACCCGGCCCTACATGGAGGTCATACCATGACGACGTGGAAACGGAGTCTTGCCTTCGCGGCGTGGTTGTTTGCCTTAACGAGTATGCGTGCAGCTTTCCCTGAACTGATTGTCGGGAAGGAGATAATCGACGCAATCGAGCAAGATGCCACGGGGCGAGTTTGAGGCTCGGTGCGCACAAAGACGCCGCTTCCTCCGTGGCCGAACCCCGATGGGACCTTCAGTGAGCGCGCGGACTGGACACAACCCGCGCTTTGCACGTGGGAGGACGATACGTGGCAGCCCGTGGCGTTTCATGTCCCGTCGAATCTAGACCAGGAGGCTGCGCTGCTGGGACTGCAGCGCCTTACCGATGGCGCGGTCATGGGTGTGTGGGACCGATTCAATTCAACCCTAGCGTTAAGCAGACATCTCGGCGATGACTCGCAGGTCGTGGGCAATGTGAGCGTGTCGAGGTCCTACTATCGCCAAGTCCTATTGGACGCGAAAGGGCGATTATGGGCGGTGGACAAGCAGCAGGTTCAACGCATAGACAAACAGGGCGCGCCCGCATGGTCGCACGAATTCACCAAAGAGGATTACTACCCGCCGCCCCCGAACATGCCGCTGACCGACGTGACCTACCAACCGCCCGAGCTGCTCGAGGATTCTTCGGGCCGCATCTGGGCCTGGGGCAAGGCATGGCCATCTTCCACGGACAGCACTTTGCGAGGTCTCTGGGAATTGGACGGGGACCGCGCGAATGATCACAGCGAGATCCCGGGATTGCCGCCTCAACCTCTGATGTTCCTGGCGCCCAAGGACGATCATGTCTTGTGGGCGGGCGTACTTGGCGAAGGACTTTACGAGTTGGACACACAAGCATTCGTCGCCAAGCGCGTGACGGAACCTGGGCTCAACGCATTTCGGTTCGTCGAGCAAGTCACCCGCATCGGGGATGTCTGGTACGTCGTTGCTTCTTCCGCGCGTTACGCCAATACGGCGTTGAACCGGGACAACACCCTCTGGCGTCAAAAGGACGGTGGTTGGCAAAGCATCCTGGCGGGTTTGGACTACTGGCCCCAGATCTTTCGAGCGGGAGGCGCACGTCCTCTCGTTATGACGAGTGGCGGCCTCTGGATCGGTACTGAAAGAAACGCGCTCTGGTTTGTCCCTGCGGACAGACAAGCGCCTGTTCATATTGACTGGCACAACGGGCTGCCTGGCGCCGGGCTAGTCGGGCTGTTCCGGTTAGGCGGGAGCGGCGCCGTTCCCTCAGCCGAAGAGACTCTGCTTGGGATTTTCATGAGGCGGGGCTATTACCAGTACACGGCGTTTCATGCGTCCCCTGCCGAGCTCTTGAAGACTCTTCCAACAGCATCGAATCTGGCGCCCGTTGATACACTGCTTGCGCCCGTGCAAGACGCGCGCAAGCACCTGTGGACGGTGCGGAAAGGCGCCCGCGCAGCGTTGAGCGAGTGGGACGGCGGCGCTTGGAAGGAATACCTGATGCCGGAGAATGCCAAACCGGCATGGCTTGTCCGGATCTTCGTGGATTCTCTCCAGCGCATATGGTTGTTGGAGCGGCCTGGTGGCAAGAACCCGTATCGATCACTTCAGAACGGCGCAGTCAGTATCTTCTATCCATCGAGCGGGAAGTGGCAAAGGTATGCCACTTACCTAGATGCTCTGAAAGCACAACGCCAAACGAAGGACTTTGGTTTCGAGACCTGGCGTGCACCACAGCCCGTCTTCAGCAAAGACCGGCAAATCGCCGTGTGCATCGATTGGAGAGGGCCGGTTCACTATCTCAAAGGTTCGGAATGGCGGTCTTTTCCCACGGGAGAGTTCAAGAGCACGAGGTTCGCCGGCTTGTTCTTCGATGCGGAGGGCCGGCTATGCGTGAACACATACCGGGAACCGCGCAACACTCCGCAGCGTCAGGAGTTCACGTTCATCATGCAGAAGAACGAGACGTGGCAGGAAAATGATCGCATTCCCGGAACCCCTACAACGTTGTTTGGCGAACAGCCGCAAGTGATGAAGCAAGAGGGCTGGGCGGCGCTCCAGGCATTGAAGCCGCAGGCCGTGGTAGAAGATGCGAACGGGTTGCTGTGGTACTGGTACGTCGAGAACGGACAGCTCTACAAACGGGGGCTTGGGATCAGCGCTCCGCAGTTTGTGCGCGGAGAAGCGCACCCGCTTCTTGCCGAGCTCGAGGTGGAAGAGGCATTGCTCGACCCTGAGGGAAATACATTCTTGGTTACGAGCAACCTGTCCTCCTTTTATCTGACGCCGCGGGAGCCATTCCCGGACACAGAGGCTATACTAAAGGAAAAGGGGCTTGACTCTGCTCGGATAACACTGCGTTCAAACATTTCCAGCGGAATCTCGTTCATCTGGCGACTGGACAATGGGGATTGGAGCGCCCCTCAACGCGATACCGAGGTGCATCTCGCGAATCTAATCGGAGGTGAACACCGCTTTGAAGCCGTTGCACTTGATGAATTCCTGCAAACGGATCGCTCCCCTGCCGCCCTGCAGCTAGCGCTGAACGCCAATCCCGACGAGCAGATCCGCCAATGGGTCGAACAACTGCGCGACCCGGATTATGAAAAACGCAAGGAAGCCGTCGCAAAGCTGGCGCGATATGGCGCTCTCGCGCTTCCAATCCTGAGGAAAGCACAAGAGGGCGCGTCAGATGACTACCGATGGTGGATCGATGCCGCTATCACCCAGATCGAGCGCCCCGAATCACGTCTCTCTCAGCCGTAGCCCGTATTTCTGACGCTGTCATTGCGAACGCAGGAAGGCGGTGCGTTCGTTGTACCGCCTTTAGGCGGCGATTCTGCCGGGAGACCCCGCCGGCTAAAGCCGGTACAACAAACATGCAAGCAATCTCAGTTCCTCGTCACAGGTCAAATGTATCAACGGGTTTCCGGGATTGCTTCGGTTCGCTCGCAATGACGGTGTGTAAGACATTTCCTGACCAGCGTTGCATCTGATTGTCGCGCTGCATACAATGACCATCATGGCGCGGCAGGAGGGAAGTCCCATGACCAAAGGACAGGAGAAGACACAACGCATATTGTCGGCCATCGAGCGGCGTGAACCCGATCGCGTGCCCGTCGGGGAATTCTTCTGGACCAACTTTGTGAAACGCGCGCGAAACGAGCTTGCCGGCGGACAGGACTTCAACCCCTACCGCTACTGGGACCTCGATCTTATCGTCATCACGCCCAACATGGATCCTCACCTCAAGGGCATCCAGGTTCTGGAAAGCCGCCCGGGCCGCACGGTCGTCAAGACGGGCTTCGGCGCTACCATCGAGTTGCGCGACAATTGTCCCATGCCCAGCTTTCTCGAATGCGATACGCGGACCTATGATGAGATGGACGAGTTTGCCTTTGATGATCCCCGCGACGATCGGCGATTCTTCGTAGCCCTCGACGACCAACTCAACTCGGTGTCAGACGCGCTGAACCTCGGAATCCCCCCATTTATCGATCGCGTGAATGCTTACGCCGATGACTTTTGCGTCTTCGGAAGCGTTTGTGAACCACACGAGATGATCTGGCGCATCATGGGCACGACGAACGTTCTGCTGAAGATCGGCGAGGACCCGATTCGCGTTGCCCGGTTCGTTGAGCGCCTCGGCGATTTCCTGGTCGGCATTGCGGAAGGCCAGATCTTGGCCGCCAACGGTAAGCTCGCGGGCCTCTATATCTGGGGCGACATCGCGTATGATCGAGCAATGTTTTTCTCGCCCGATTTCTGGCGCTCGGTGTACAAGTCGCAGGTGGCGCGGCTGTGTGCAGTGGCGCATGCCCACGGGCTCAAGACCATCTATCACGGCTGCGGCAACGCCAGCGCGGTCTTCGAGGATATGATCCAAATCGGCGTGGACGCGTACAATCCTCTCGAAGCGAAGGCCGGACTCGACGTCGTCGACCTCAAGCGTCGATACGGAACACGGTGGTCTTTCAACGGGAATCTCGACGTGCGCGTACTCACAACGAACGACAAGGACCAGATCCGTCGGGAAGTGCTGCGAAAACTCAGCGCGGCCAGGGGCGGAGGCTACATCATCCAGTCGGATCACTCCATCCCGGACAATGTCAATCCGGACAGCTACGATTATGTGATTCAGTTGCTGCGGGAGTATGGGAACTATCCATTGGAGGAGGCTGTAGGCTGAAGGCCGTAGGCCGTAGGCAAAGTAACCCCTGTCTTCCTACAGCCTACGGTCTACAGCCTACAGCCTAAGCATGGGAGAACGTCACATGAAGCGATATGGTTCGGTGATTGGCGTGAGGCCGGAGAAACTTGAGGAGTATAAGCGGTTGCACGCGGCGGTGTGGCCCGATGTCCTAAAGATGATCAAGGACTGCAATATCCGCAATTACTCGATCTACTACAAGGACGGCTATCTCTTCAGCTACTTCGAGTACACGGGGTCGGACTTTGATGCCGACATGGCAAAGATGGCCGCCGACCCCACCACGCAGAAATGGTGGGCCGTGTGCAAACCGTGCCAGTCGCCGCTTCCGGCCAGAAAGCCTGGCGAATGGTGGGCCGACATGGAAGAGGTGTTCCATTGCGATTGACCTCCCGTGAACGCGTGATGGCCGCCTTCGAACACGTCGAAGGTGACCGCGTGCCTGCTTGGTGCGGGGCCTCGGCTGAGTTTTGGGCGAAGGCCAAACGGGAACTCGCCCTGGACGATGAGCCGTTGCGTGTCCGTCTAGGCGACGACTTCCGGCGTGTGACCGCACGGTATGGTGGGCCGCTGGCGCCGCTTTCGCCGAACGCGACGTGCCGCACGCCCTTTGGGGTTGAACGGCACGGCATGGGCTACGGGATGCCCCTTTCGCATCCTCTGCGGAACGCATCCCTCAAGGAAGTGGAAGCTTACGTGTGGCCTCAGCCGTTCTGGCTCGATGTGTCGGCCGTTCGCGCGGATGCAGCCGCCTACGGAAAGCAATACGCCATTCTCGGGGGCGAATGGTCGCCGTTCTGGCACGATGCCATCGACCTTTTCGGCATGGATGCATTGATGGTGACGATGTACGAAGACCCGGACATCGTCGACACGGTGATGAAGCGCGTGGTCGATTATTACGTCGAGTCGAGCAAACGGATCTTCGATGAGGCCGCTGATGAGATCGACATTTTCTTTATCGGCAACGATCTCGGCAGTCAACACGGCCCGCTGCTTGGCGAGGGCCTTTTCCGCAGGTTCATCCTTCCGCATATTGCGCGGCTTGTCGACCTTGGACACTCCTATGGCCTCAAAATCATGATGCACTGCTGCGGGGGTGTGGCGGAGTTCGTCCCCGCCTTGATCGAGATAGGTCTGGATGCCCTGCACGCCGTTCAGCCGTCGTGCCGCGGGATGAACCTTGCCACGCTCAAACACCAGTTCGGCGCGAAGATCGTTTTCAACGGCGCGATTGACTCGCATCATGTGCTGATCAAGGGCACGCCGGGTCTCGTCCGCCAGAAGACGCGCGAGGTGCTCGATATCATGAAGCCCGGCGGGGGATACATCGCCGGCGCCAGCCACGACGCGATCCTCGAGGAAACGCCGGTCGAGAACGTCCTGGCCATGTTCGATGCCGTCCGTGAATTCGGCGTTTACGGATGAGGTCGCCTGCATGAGCGCAAATGCCGCTCGACACAGCCAGGGCAAATCGCGTCTCAGATTTTCTTTCCAAACGATTCAGACCGCATCCGTATTCCTCTTGCTTGTGGCCCTGTGCGTCATTTCGTCGCTGCGGACGGAGACCTTCTTCACGTGGGGCAACCTCGTCGACAATTTGTTGACGAATGCCGCGTACACCGGCGTGATCGCGTGCGGCATGACGTTTGTGATGGTCGCAGGCGGATTCGACCTGTCCGTATCCTCGATCACGGCCGTTTGCAGCGTCGTTGCCGTGCTGACGTTGCAGGCGCTCGCCGGCATGGGACCGTGGGTGGCCATCACGGCGGCGATCCTTGCCACTGTCGCGGCTGGCGCGGCGCTGGGCGCATCGAACGGGGTGCTGATTGCCTACGTTGGCGTCAATCCGTTTGTCGTGACGCTCAGCACCATGTTGATCTTCCGCGGCCTGGCCTTAGTCATCACGCACGGCGGCCAGACTATCGAAGTCCCTCCGGCGCTGCGCGGCCCATTCAGAGCGCTCTACTGGGGCCGTGTGGACTTGCTGCCGGGGAGCGCGCATCGGCTCGGCATTCCCATATTGATTTTTGTTGGAGTGTTCGTCGTGTTTCTTTGCGTGCTGCGGCTCACACGCTTTGGACACTACACCTATGCCGTCGGCGGGAACGAGACCGCCTCATGGCTCGCGGGCGTCAACACCCCTCTCGTGAAAGCAGTCACCTATGTATTATCCGGGCTCACGTGCGGGATCGCGGCCCTCATTTACGCGGGGATGTCGAACACGGCCCAGGCCGCCAGCTACCAGGGACTCGAGATGGTCGTCATCGCAAGCGTCATCGTCGGCGGCACGCCGCTGGGCGGCGGACAAGGTGGCCTCTGGTATACCCTGAACGGCCTGCTCCTCCTTTCTGTCATCGAGAACCTCCTCACTCAGTTCGGCATCACCGAAGAGTACCGAAACATTGTTCGCGGTGCTATCATCGTAACAGTTGTCGCGATAGACGTGACCCTGCGCCGGACTCGAACCGGAAAACGAGCTTGAGCGAAGGAGAAAACGATGATGCTTACAAGGATTCCTCTGGCGCTCTTCTTGATGGCTGGGATTGTCGCTGTCATGGCTGGGTGCTCAAAAGGGCCTCAGACCTCCGCTGGCGAATCCAAACGTGTCATTGGCTTTTGCATGACGCTCGATGATCCGTACTGGCAGAACATGCGGCTCGGGGCGATCGACGAAGGGAAGAAACTCGGCGCGGAGGTCATCATCACGAATGCGAAGGAGGACCCGGTTATCCAGATCCAACAGATCCAGGAGATGATCGCGAGGAAGGTCGATGCCGTCTGCCTCGTGCCGATGAAGAAAGAACCTCTCGTGGCCGGAGTCCGGGCGTTGAACGAGGCGAAGATTCCTGTGATCCTCGTGAACCGCGAAGTGGGGGAGGGGTGCGCCTACGTGTGCTTCACCGGCACGGATACGTACAACGGCGCCGTCACCTCCGCCAAAATCCTCATGGACGCCATCGGCGGCAAGGGCGGCATCGTCGAATTGCACCAGCACCTCGGCACCGGGCCGGAGATTGCGCGAACCAAAGCCCTCCGCGACGTCATCAAGGACTACCCTGAAGTCACTGTGCTCGCGCGCGTACCGCACGACGGCGATCGAGGCAAGGCCATCAAGGAAATCCAGGCGCTCTTAGGGAAGTTCCCCGATCTGAAGGGTGTCTACGTCCACGGCGATCCCCAGGCGATTGCCGCCGCCGAGGCGTGCGCGGATGCCGGACGCGCAAGCATTGCCATCGTCGGCATGGGCGGCAGCCAAGAGGCGATCGACGCGATCAGACAAGGCAAGATCACCGGCACGAGTTTCCAACAGCCCGAAGAAGAAGGACGAAGCGCCGTCCGCCTCGCCGTCAAATGCCTCAATGGCGAGACGCTCGAAAAGGACTACCTGATCCCGTGCCCGCCCATAACAAGGACGAATGCGGATCAGTTCAAGGGGCAGTTCTGAACGCTCTCGTTGCCGTAGGGTGGGCGAAGCGAAGCGGAACCCACCGCCTTCCGAGATCGTATCAGCATGGTGGGTTCCGCTTCGCTTCACCCACCCTACGCCGCACACAAAGCCAGAAAGACACAGAGAGAAGAACAAGGCAGGTTTGACTCTCCTCATGGTACGCCGATACACTTATGCGGGGTTATGATCGCGAGCCGAACCAAAGCCTGCGCCGTTGTTGAACGGAGGAATACTCGTGAAGCCGCCTGCCGTCGCGGTATTGGACGTGGGGAAAACCAATAAGAAGGTAAGTCTGTACGACCGCGAGCTCAACGTTCTTGCGAAGGAACGGACCACCATCGAGTCGAAGGACCTGAACGGACTTGAAGTCGAGGATACGGGTGCGTTGCTCACGTGGTTCAGGTCGGCCCTTAAGAAGCTCGCCGCGGATGCGGACGTTCGCGCCATCGCCATCACGACGCATGGGGCGACGCTGGCCCTTCTTGACGAATCGGGCAAGCTGGCGCATCCGGTGATCTCCTATAGTGCCGCGAAAGGCGCGGAGATCCAGGAGCAGTTCTATGAAACGTTCGGCGACCGCGCGATGCTGCATCAGTCGACCTGTACGCCGGACCTGGGCTTCGCTAACATGGCGAAAGTGCTGTTCTATGTGAAGACGCGGTTGCCGGAGGTTTGGTCGCGGTGCCGGCACGCGCTTTTCTATACCTCGTACCTCGGCTACGAACTCACGGGCGTCCGGGGTATCGAGCCTACATACGTTGGCAACCACAGCTACCTTTGGAACTTTGCGCGGAACACTTGGAGCGATGTTGCGCGACAGCTTGGCGCCGACAAAATGTTCCCGCCGAGCTTCAATCCCCCTTGGGGGTGTCTCGGCGCGGTGAAGCGGGAGATGGCCGAGGAGTGCGGCATTTCCGTCGACTGCAAGGTTGGGCAAGGCATTCACGATTCGAATGCGAATTTCCTCCCGTACCTCGCGCAAGGATACGACGATTTCTTGCTGAATTCGACGGGCACCTGGTGCGTCTTGATGCGCAAGTCCACTTCGATAGACCTTTCACCGGACGAAATTGCGGCGAAAGTTTTCTTCAATCTCGATGCATTCGGACGCCCTGTCAGGACCTGTATCTTTCCGGCGGGTATGGAATACGATACCTTCCGCGGTTTCACGCTGCTCCAAGACGAGTCCGATTCCGCGGCCGTGCGGCGTGTCACGCGGGAGAAGAAGCTCTTCGTCATTCCGGGCGTGCTGCCGGACGCATCCGCGTTTCCAGGGGCGGCGCCGCGCGTGGTCGTCGGCGGTGCCGAATACTCCCTCGATAACCTCCGCCGCCGCACGGATTCGCCGATGACGCCGTATCGGCAAGACTATTTCGCCGCGCTCAATCTGAGCCTTGCGCTCGCGACGCGCAGGATGCTCGCATGGTGCGGCGTCAAGAAGGGCACAACAGTCTTCATTGAAGGCGGTTTCGCCAAGAACAAGACGTACTGCGAACTGCTTGCGTCCCTGTGTCCCGACCAGAGTTTCGTCCTCACGAGTATGAAAGAGGGCACGTCTCTCGGGGCGGCCCTGACAGGATGGATGCTTGCCGAGAATCTGTCCTTGGAAGCGATCGGAAAGGAATTCACTGTCCGGACGACGCTGATCGCGGGAGACGATTTCGGCAATCTCGAGTCCTACGAAGCGGAATTCATGCGAATGGCGAGTCGGTAGCGCGGATTGCTGTGGCGCAGGCGAGAATTGCTGTGGCACAGGCGCCCTCGCCTGTGGTTCAACAGCCGAGGGCGGCTGTTCCACAGTTTTGAGGGCTTATGTAACGCGCCGGTTCGAGGAGGGAGCCATGCCTAACGCACGCACTGCAACAGAATCGACAGACCGCCGGATCTCATCCGAAGAGAAGGCCGAGATTGACGCCCTCTTTGCCCGGCACATCAACTCGGGACAACTCAAGTACCTCAGATCGGCGCACCTGGACGTTCTTGAGATCGAACGCTCCGGTGTACGTTTCACGGATTCCGTTTCCGGAAAACGGATGTACGACTGCTTCACTTGCGCGGGCGCCTTTAATGTGTCACGACACAACCCCCTTATCATGAAGGCGCTCGAGGAGGCCCTCGATGATCTTGACCTGGGTTCCTATGACCTCCTTTCCGCTCCCAAGCTCGCGCTCGCGCGAAAACTGTCTTCGCTGGCGCCTGGGGATCTCAAGGGCGTGCTTTTCGCCGCGGGCGGCGGCGATGCCATTGACTGCGCTATCAAACTTGCGCGTGGCGCCACGGGCCGGCAAGGGATCATCGCAACGGTCAAGGCGTATCACGGCCACACGGGTTTCTCACTTTCCGCAAACGGAAAAGACCATTACCGCCACTACTTCGAACCGTTGATGCCGGGTTTTTCGTTTGCTCCCTTCAATGATCTCGAAGCGGCGCGGAAGCTGGCTTCGGACAAGACAGCGGCGATCATCCTCGAGCCGGTTCAAGGCGAGGCCGGAATCTTTCCCGCCACCAATGAGTACCTGCGCGGTCTCAGAAAGATCTGCGATGAGAAAGGGATTATCCTTATCTTCGACGAGATCCAGACCGGTCTTGGCCGCACTGGAAAGCTTTTTGCCTGCGAACACTCAGGGGTTGTCCCGGACATCATGGCGCTCAGCAAGTCCTTGAGCGGCGCATTATTTCCGAGCGCGGCCGTCCTGTACAGAAAAACCCCGATTATCACGGACTTCCTGAATCGCCGGCCAAACTTCCACGTGAGCTGCGGCGGCGGTTCCGATATCGCGTGCCGCGTATCGCTCAAGGTCCTCGAGTTCATCGAGGAAAACCGTCTTTGGGAAAACGCGGCGCGCATGGGGGCGCGGCTCAAAGGAGCGCTCGAGGATCTCATGCGCGAAAACCCCAAGATCGTCAAAGAGGTCCGCGGTCTCGGCCTCATGGTCGGCATCGAGTATTGTCATGAGTTCATGGGTCCGATGATGTCCGAGGCGCTTGGCCGTCATAATGTCTGGGCCGCGTATTCGGGCAATGCGCCGCAGGTCATGCGGTTCATGGTGCCCCTTACCGTGAACGACCAGGAAATGGATGAGATCATCGCGGCGATCCGGGCCGCCGTGAAAGACATGAAGTCGCTCCTGCCCGTGGCGTTGTTGGCGGCAAAGATACCTGGCGTGTTGAAGCTGCTCAACAGCGAGAAGGTGCAGGTGGCCACGTTCGGTTTCCTGCGCCGCATCGAAGAGCTTACGGGCAAGAAGCGATAGGAGGGGATCACCATGGCTATCCAAACGCAATCCAATGTAGTGGGCGCGGACGTCGCCGGACAGGGCCGGCTCGAGCGGCTGCACGACCTTGGTCACGATTTCCTCGAGGGCAAGCGCGGGGGCGCATATGTCTACGATGAGGAGGGCAACCGCTATCTCGATGCGCACGGCGCCGCGGGCGTGTTCAACCTGGGCCGCCGGCATCCGGAGCTGGCCGACGAACTCAAGCGCGCCATGCGCGAGACCGATATCGGCAACTTCCCGATGATATCGCGCGAGAAAGCCCTCCTTGCGAAAGCGCTCGCGGACTTCGTGTCCGGGCCGCTCGAGTGCTGCATCTTCAGCGTCGTTCGAGGAGAAGCGATGGATGCTGCATGCAAGGTTGCCCGCGGCTTCACGCGCCGCGCGGAGTTGATAGCCGTCGATGGCGGCTGGCATGGCCAGACGGGATTCGCCCTGAGCCTTTCCGACCGGAAGGACAAGGATTCCTACGGCCCGCTGATCCCGGACGTTCGCGTTATGCCGTTCGGGGATCTCGATGCGGCGCGCAAGACCATCAGCTCGAAAACCGCTGCCGTTATCCTCGAACCCGTTCAGGCTGAGAATCACTGCCGCATAGCCTCTCCGGGGTACCTCAAGGGCCTCGCAGACCTTTGTCGTGAACATGGCGCGGTGCTCATCCTTGACGAGACCCAAACCGGGTTTGGGCGGACGGGCCTCAAGTTCGCATACGAGGCCGCCGGGATCGCGCCCGACATCCTTGTCTTGGGTGAGGCGTTGGGGGGCGGCATGTTTCCAATAGCCGCGACGCTTCTTACCCAGCGCGTCAACGCGTTCATGAACGCGCATCCATTGATCCATCTTTCGACGTTCGGCGGGGCTGACGTCGGCTGCCGCGTCGCCTGCAAAGCCATCAAGATATACATACGAGAAGAGCCATGGCGCAATGCAGCCGCCATGGGCGAACGCCTCCTCAGCGGTCTGCGGGAACTCAAGCGAGGCGCCGGATCGCAGATTCGAGATGTGGGCGGGAAAGGCCTTCTCCTCTCGATCGATCTCGGTTCCCCCGAGGACGCGAAACGATTCTGCAAAGCCGCCGCCGAGCATGGATTGCTGGTGGTTCCAGGAGAAGTTGCCGCGCAGACCGTCGTCATCCGGCCGCCATTGAAGATCTCGCCCGAGCAGGTCGACGAGATCCTCGCCTCAGCGAAGGCGGCGGTGGAGAGCATGTGAGCCGCCACCATCGATGTGCCGACGGCACGGATGTCTATCGATGAACTCGGAAGCCCGCGAACTCACGCCGGGAACACTCGATGCCTGGGTCAATGCCGTAGGGAGCGTCCTCGGAATCCGCGTCATCGCCGTTGCCATCGGTTTCCTTGCCACCGTGCTTGCCGCGCGACTGCTCGGTCCCGCCGCATACGGCCAGTTCGCCATTCTGGTCTCGATCATGACGATTGTGGCCGGTTTCAGCGGTCCGCCCCTCGATACAAGCTTGGTGCGTTTTACCGCAAGCCGCGTGATAACCGATCCCCAGCGGTCAGCGGCCTATTTCGGACTCGTGTGGTTCCTGAAATGTGTGTTTGGCGCGCTCTTGCTGTCCATCGGCTTGCTGACCGCCGGACCTCTTGCCGGCTGGCTGCACCTCGAGGACACGACATCGTGGCCCATGCGCAAAGCCGTTTTGTGGGCATTCGCGGGCGGCGTCGCAACGACCTTCATGGGGTTGGCACAAGCCTGGCATCAGGCACACCAGCGTTTCTTCAAGTATGTCATGCCCGAACTGGTGAACAGTGTGCTGCGCTTCGCAATCGTGCTGCCCCTTTTTCTTTTTCGCGTGCGGGACGTGACCTATGTCTTTATCGCCTACGTTGTGGCTTGTCTGATCGCTACCGGCGCTGCGTGGTGGCGCTTGCCGCGTGAGCGCATCTTCGCGCCACGTGAGCCCGGTAGGATGCGCCCCTTCTATGACTTCGCGAAATGGGTCTTTCTTGCTTCCCTTTTCACTTCCCTGGCGCAACGCTTCGACATCTTGATCCTCGGCGCCTATAAGATGCCGCAGGAGGCCGTGGGCAACTACGGCGCCGCCCTAAACCTCACGCTTCTCGGCGACCTCCTCGTGATCAGCTTCTACCAAGTTCTCCTGCCCAAGGCCAGCCATATACGAGATGCCGAACAACTGGCGGCGTTTCTCCGCAGGTTTCTCCTGCCGGTGGCGCTGTGCATCATCGCAATGTCGCCTCTCGTCATCGCTTCCGGCTACATTGTCCGCATAGTCTTCGGAGATCCCTTTGCCGAAACGGGAAGACTGTTCGCCATACTGTTTGCCGGCGCACTCGCCAGGTTGGGCTCGGTCCCCGCCGCAACCGCCCTGTACGGGCTTGGCAAGCCAAAAGCCATAGCCGTCATCGAGGGTTTTCGGTTCCTGCTGACGCTGGTGTCGGGTGTGTGCGTCGTTCCCGTGTATGGAGTCATCGGCATGGCATGGGCAATGGCCCTTGTCCGAGGGATCACAAGTCTGCTAACCTACGTTTCCGCGGAGATCGAACTCCGCCGACTTAGGCGAGCGACGGATGTCTCCAGAAGCGTTGGGGGCTAATATTTTTCTTTACAGATTTGGCTATATTATGATAAAAGTACATTAAGTGGACTTCCTTTCGGGAGAAAAGACCTCGATGAGTTCATGGGTGGATGCGCAACCGGCAAGACTCAGTTCGCTAGGAGTCCTTGCCGTCGTCCTGCTTGCCTTGACGGCAGGCATTGCTGTGCTTGCATTTGGCGTTGTTGCGCTTCTTGGAGTTCTGGGTGTCTTGGCGTTCATACTGTTCCTTCGCGCGCCAATTGTAGGCGTATTCGCCACTACAGCGTTGCTTCTTTTGTCTGGTTCGGCAGGTGTTATTGGCCCTACAGGCCCCCAGATCGCCAGCTATGTTACTGTGGCAAAGCTCTGCGGCGTTGTGGCGTTCGCGGCTTGGATTGTTAACTTTCTGGTTCGAAGACTGCGCTACACTTTGACCAGGGAAGTTGTTCTAATGGTGGCCTTCCTTCTTTGGGCGCTTGTGGGGGTGCTTTACTCCCCTTATTGTGCTCAGCAGCTTCCGGAGTGGTTTCGTTTTGCCTCCTTGATAGCTTTCCTCGTCATGACCGCCGATGTGCTCAGCCAAGGCGAGAATTCCCGGAGGAACGTGCACAACTACATCATCCTTCTTCTTGTTTGCGGCGCGATCTCCGCCTCTTTTGCGTTAGTCCAGTACTTGACGCCGAGCAGGTACGCGATATCCCTTGCGGAACGCTTCGACATCGCGCGTCAGACGGGCGCCGTCGTGGATCCCGAGTCGATGCTGGGAATAGCGCCTGCTCGAGTGTCCGGGCGGGCGCTGCATTCAAACTGGCTGGCATTGCTCATGCTCTGCGTGCTGCCGCTCAACGTCTACTGGTTCCAGGTGTCGAAGACGTGGCGGATGAGGGGGCTTATATGCGCTGCGGCGTTCATCGAGCTCTGCGCCTTAGTGCTGACCTTCACCCGGACGGGCTTCATGGTGGGCTGCGTACTCATAATAGTGATGGCGCTCAAGGGCCTGTTGCGCGCGAATCCCTATCGGTTTGTGGCGCTGGCCCTCGTTGTGGTCTTAGGATGGACGGTCCTGCCGGCGGCCTACAAGGAGCGCGTGCTCAACTTCAGCAAGTACTCGACAAGCGAATCCGTCGGGGCGCGCGTTGAGCTCCAGAGCGCGGCATGGCGGTATGCGACCGAGCATCCGATTTGCGGCGTCGGCCTCGGCGGCTTCGGAATGCACTTCATCCGCGAGAACAGCAACACGGCCCATATCATGAAATACGCCGTCGAGCATTTCCGGTGGAATCCCCTTTTCGTGGGGGTCCACGACCTCTACCTTCAAATAGCCTGTGAAACCGGCTTCATCGGACTGGCCGTTTTCCTCGTTGTGTTCGTCCTCATGATGCGCAACCTCTGGGTGGCTCAGGGCAAGTTCGCCGCGGCCGGCGACGAGCCGTTCCGAGTCGTGTGCTCGGCGCTGCAAGTCAGCCTCGTTGCGTTCCTGCTCTGCTCGGTCTTCCTGCACGCCCTTCAGCAGAAGATCCTCTGGATCGTTGCCGCGGCGGCTATCACCGTGTCATTGCACGAGAGCGTCATGCGTTCCCCTGAGCACAAAGAGTCCGAGCGTTCAGTCCATTAGTCGCAAGCCCCGCCGTCAAGATACCGGTAGGGTTGATGTGAGCAGTTCCGGGCGGTACTCGAAGTGCATTGTGTCAAAGTGATACCACTTCCCGCCCCAGATGAACCCGTGCTTCTCGAATATGCACACGATCCTTCCCAGCTTGTCATCGCCGAGGGCCTGTTTCGGATAGCTCGGATGCGCGCGGGCGGCTTCTCCGTGCCATTCCCAGGAGTCCATGATCGTCTTTGGCAGTTTAAGATCGATGGCGGCGCCGAAGCCGTGCATGCTCAATCGTTCCGTTCCGCCGATGGTGCGCCTGACAAAAGTGCCGACGGGTCTTGCGGCATAACGTCTTGTCTCGGGCGGCAATTGGCCGATCTCCTGCGCAACGCGCGACAACGCATCCGCCGCACCGTTGACTTTAGTGAACGGAACCGTTTTCCCTTTCCCGCCAGGGAGCCAAGACACGTTCACGAGGTTTTGCCGAACATCATCGGCCGTATCGCCATACATTTTCCCGAAGAACGGTTCGTACCGGATGCGTCCCGGATCACGGTCCTCACCGGGCGTTTGAGGTGGCCATCCGGCCACGTACGGAATCGATAGTTGGTCTTTCAAGCAGGGCCGGTTCAGCAACTCCTCCAAATCCCGCTTCTTGACATGATCGTCAAACTCCCATTCCGTCCCGTCTTTCCATCGCACCATGCCCCGGTGTTCGGAAGCCGTGAGAAACTCAGGATACGCCTCGACCAAACAGCGAATGGCTTCCGCACCCGCTTTGGCGGAGGAGGTGAGCTCCTCGGAATCTCCGACGGACGCGCAGAAACAAAGAGCAAGACAAACCCATGTCCATCTCATCGTAGACCAGACTCCGATCCGATTGTCCCTATCACTATTGTAGTGAATCGTACGTCGTGCAAGTTACTGTTCGGACAGGATAACAGGATTTTCAGGATGAATGTGGCGGATCCAATCGCGCAGTCCCATGGAAAGATCGCGTCCGAAAGTAACCAAAACCTCTACTGCTTGCCCTCAGCATCTTTTCCGTCGCATCCCGGGTCATTCGGTTCCTTTATTATCCGGGGAATCCTGTTATCCTGTCCAAAAAAACGCACTTTTCTCTTGCGTATTGGCTCGTACCATGCTATTATTATCGTGAAAACCCTTGAGGTTTGTTGCCGTAAGCGGCCTCAAGGCGGGGTACGACGCGCAGGGCTTATCCAGAAGGGGTGCGCAGTGCGGACGAGGATGAAGGGGATCGGCAGCGGGATCGATTTCAAGGAGAACGTCGTGCAGCACCGCGTGCTGCTGTCCACTGTGATATACTTTTGACGAGGGTGAAAGGGGTGCACAACATGGCTATGCCTTCCTATGAGTCGTTCCCGTCCTTTCCGTCCCTTTGGTCCCTTCCGTCCCTCGATCCACCACATGGCTTCGGCTTCTTACCAATCGTTCTGCGCCCCGTGCGGCTCATTTCTTCGGTCTTGTGTGCCGAATCGCAATCATGTCGTCGTATCGCATAGACAAGATAACAGGATAGACAGGATGAAGGATTCTCTTGGAACATGCTTGAAAAGTGGGGGCGGTATTTCCGAGCTTGTGGGAAAATCGCTGAGCACGTGGGGCGGGCTTCCAAGCCCGCCAAGCCACGCAGACTTGGAAGTCCGCGCCACAAGGTTGGGCACATTTCCTCACAAGTTCCCCGAAACCGGCCCCTTCGAGTTGAGAGCACAGATTTCGATAAGAATGCGACGCCTGTCGGGATCGGTTTCGGAGAAACCGCCCTCTGGAGTTTGTACATTCTGGCCCGAAGGGCCGTAACATGAAAGCCCAGGGCAACGCCCTGGGAACATAAGGGAAGACAGAAGGTAAAGCCCTGAAAGGGCGTTACAAGGATGCCGCCCATGCCACAATCATTAGTGAAAAACCTCGTTCACCTGATTTACAGTACGAAGAATAGGGATGCGTGCCTTACGGTGGCGATTCGCCCGAAGTTATTCGCCTATCAGGCGGGCATCTTCCAGGAATGGGAGAGTCCGGCGATCGTTATTGGCGGTGACGCGGATCATGTCCATGCACTGTTTGTGTTGTCGAAGAACCATGCCCTGCGGAAGGTGATCGAAGAGGTCAAGAAGGGCTCATCGAAATGGATCAAGACACAGGTCCCCCTGTTTGCCGCGTTTCATTGGCAAAACGGTTATGGAGCGTTTTCCGTGAGCCAGTCCCATGTGGCGCAGGCGCGCCGCTACATCCAGGATCAGTCAGAGCATCACCGCAGGAGGTCGTTTCACGAGGAATTCCGTTTGTTTTTGAAGCGCTACGGTATTGAATATGATAAACGCTATGTCTGGGATTGATGCCGTGTCATGCCCCTTCAGGGCGCACGACAGGGAAATGCCCTTGTCCCAGGGCGTTGCCCTGGGCTTTCATGTTTCGCCCCATCGGGCCGGAATGTACAAACTCCATACTCGTTCCCAAGTGCAACTTGGGAACGAGAAAGTCTATATGACTCTCATGACCGCTGATGGCCGTGCCTTCCGTGACGTGGTCGGCGTGAGGAACAGGCACGACAGTTCCGCGCCTGCATGCCATGACCCTGTCCATCCTGTACATCCCGATATCCTGTCCAGAAAGAATGACTTCCACCTGAGGGGAGAAAAACCATGAAGAAGCGCACAAACATTATCGCAGTCATAATTCTGGCGTGCACAACCATCTGCGCCGCCGATACCACCTACCGCTTCGAACGTCTCTGGCCGACCCTACAGCAGCCGTGGTATTTCGCTGATATCGTTGACGTTGCTGTGGATAGTTCTGGAAATGTGTATGTGCCGGACTACGTTAACAACCGTATCCAGAAGTTCACATCCTCGGGGGAATTTGTGTTGCAGTGGGGTTGTAAGGGTAGTAGCGATGGCCAGTTCTCGCTCCCCTTTGGCGTTGCGGTGGATTCCTCAGAAAACGTGTATGTGGCGGACTATGACAATCACCGTATCCAGAAGTTCACGTCATCGGGGGCGTTCTTGTCAAAGTGGGGAAGTGAGGGCGACGGCGCTGGCCAGTTCAGGATGCCTACAGGTGTTGCGGTGGATAGTTCTGGGAATGTGTATGTGGCCGATGACCGCCTCAACAGTGTCCAGAAGTTCACATCGAGCGGCACATACTTGATGCAGTGGGGGAGCACGGGAACAGGAGACGGCCAGTTCTACAGTTCCTGGGGTGTTGCGGTGGATAGTTCTGGGAATGTGTATGTCACCGACGACGGGCTCAACCGTGTCCAGAAGTTCACGTCGTCGGGAGTGTTCTTGACGAAATGGGGGAGTCTGGGCAGCGGTGACGGCCAGTTCGAAGTTGTCAGAGGCATTGCTATAGATCCTCAAGGTAATGTCTACGTCGGAGACCAGGGTAACAACCGTATTCAGAAGTTCACGTCGTCGGGAGTGTTCTTGACGAAATGGGGGAGTCCGGGTAACGGTGATGGCCAGTTGTTCAGTCCGATCGGCATGGCTGTGGATGGTACTGGGAACGTCTACGTGGCAGACGAAGGCAACAGGAGAATCCAAAAGTTCACGCCGTCGGGCGCGTTCATTGCGCGATGGGGAAGTGCCGGTGGTGGGGACGGCGAATTCAGCTTCATACTGAACCAGGAGGCGTCAGTGGGGGTTGCAGTGGATGGATCGGGGAATGTCTACGTCGCGGATACGGAGAACTACCGTATCCAGAAGTTCACATCGTCGGGGGCTTTCATTACGAAGTGGGGGAATGCGGGCAGCGGAGACGGTCAGTTCGCGGCCATGGGCGTGGCTGTGGATACATGGGGAAACGTTTACGTGGCGGACTTGGCCAACTACCGTATTCAGAAGTTCACATCGTCGGGTAGTTATGTGACGCAGTGGGGAAGTCGAGGTAGCGAAGACGGCCAATTCGATGGGCCCGGAAGCGTTGCTGTAGATAGTTCTGGGAATGTGTACGTGGCGGACGTCTACCGTATTCAGAAGTTTACGTCGTCGGGTGTTTTCATAACCAAGTGGGGGAGCCAGGGCAGCGGAGACGGTCAGTTCGCGGCACCCCTAGGCGTGGCGGTGGACGAATCGGGAAGCATTTACGTGGCGGACTTGGGTAACCACCGTATTCAGAAGTTCACATCGTCTGGTAGTTATGTTACGCAGTGGGGAAGTCGAGGTAGCGAGAACGGCCAATTCGATGGGCCCGGAAGCGTTGCGGTGGATAGTTTTGGGGATGTGTACGTGGCGGACAATCTTAACAGTCGTATCCAGAAGTTCACGTCATCGGGGACGTATGTGACCCAATGGGGGAATTGGGGCAGCGAGCCGGGGCAGTTCTCCCCCGCTGGTGTAGCCGTGGATAACTCGGGAAATGTTTACGTCACCGACAGGTACAATTACCGCATGCAAAAGTTCAAGCCACTGACGCTATCGTCGAACGCGAAGGCTGTTGTCGTGGCGGGCGGCGGTCCCTTCCCCGGCAACAACCTGTGGGATGCGACGCAGATGTCTGCGAGCTTCGCCTATCGCGCGCTGACGTATCAGGGCTTTACCAAGGATTCAATTTATTACCTCACCTCGGACACGGATCTGGACCTGGACAACAACGGCGTGGCGGATGACGTGGATAGGGATGCGACGAACACGAATCTGCAGGATGCGCTCTCCACTTGGGCGCCGGAGCATCTGAACGGTCTTCCAACGGGGGATGTGGTGGTGTATCTCGTGGATCACGGGGGCACGGGGACGTTTCGGATGAGCGGGACGGAGACGTTATCGGCAACGGATCTGGACGGGTGGCTGGATGCGTTGCAAGCGCAGATTGACGGGAAGGTGATTGTTGTGTACGACGCGTGCGAATCGGGTTCGTTTCTGGACGCGTTGCGTGCGCCAGTTGGGTACACGGACAGGCGAATTGTGCTGACGAGTACGTCGCTGGGCGAAAGCGCCCACTTCGTCGCATCGGGTACAGTGTCTTTCTCGAACTACTTCTGGACACAGGTGTTCAACGGCGTAACTGTGGGCGAGGCATTTACAATTGCCAAAGACGCTTTGAGCCAGACGTACGATTATCAGACGCCGCTTTTGGACGACAACGGCGACGGCGTGAGCAATGGCAGCGACGGGACTGTGGCGGGCGTGACAAACATCGGCAACGGGACGAAGCAGAACTGGTCGGCGCCGGTGATTAGTGCCGTGTCGCCGGACCAGACGATCAACGGCAGGGCCGATGCCGCCCTTTGGGCGGACCCGGTGACGGACCCGGACGGCGTTGCCCACGTGTGGGCCGTGCTTCGTCCGCCGGACTACAACCAGGAATCCTCGAGCAATCCGGTGACCGGATTGCCGAGCATCGACTTGCAGCCCGTCGGCGGCGACCGCTACGAAGCCACCTATACTGCATTTACAACGGCGGGTACGTACACGATTCTGATCTACGCCCGGGATCGGCAAGGGAACACTTCGGTGCCGACGTTGACGCACGTGGCGGTGACGAATCCGTTGTCTCGGAAAGTCCTGCTCGTTGCGGGCAGCGCCAGCCTTTCGGGGACGCTGTGGCCGGCCATCGAATACGCTTCAGGCGGCGCGTACCAATCGCTGCGGTTCCAGGGCTACGGCGGCGACGACATCTACTACTTGAGCCGCACCACGACGCCGGGCGTGGACGTATTGTCCGTATTGAGCAACATCCGTTGGGCGCTGACGTCCTGGGCGATGCAGAGTACGCAGGACTTGGTCGTGTACCTTGTGGGCCAGGGAAGCGGCGCCGGATTTGTGTTGAACGACAGCGAGACACTGACCGCCTCCCAACTCGACACATGGCTCGATGGAGTGGAGGCATCGATTCCCGGCAAAGTCGTGGTGGTGTATGACGCGAACTACTCGGGGACGTTCCTGCCGGGTCTTAAGACGACGGCCAAGGCCGGGAGCCGCCGGATCGTGTTGGCGAGCGCGAGCGCGTCGCAGGCGGCGGGTTTCTCCTCGGTCGGCGCCTGTTCTTTCTCGCATTACTTCTGGACGCGCGTCATGAACGGGGCGACGGTATGCGATGCGTTCGCATACGCGGCCCATGCGGTGCTTCTAGTGTGCCGTCAGACGCCGTGGCTGGACGACACCGGCGACGGGATATACAACACGAAGCAGGACGGCCTTGTCGCGCGGAGCTACCACATCGGCGCGGGGATATTGCTGGCGGGGGACGACCCGATCATCTGGTCCATCGTCGGCGAGCAAGAGATTTTCGGGACCACGACGGCCACGATTTCGGTAGACGGCGTCACAACGACGGGAACGATTGCCCGAGTGACGGCCGTGGTGCGCGCTCCGGGCGTGGATCCGGAGTACACAGGAGACCTGCCCACGTTTGACCTTCCCTCGGCCGGAAGCGGCCACTACGAGGCGAGCTACGACGGGTTCACCACGTTTGGGACCTATCACGTGGCCGTGACCGCGGTGGACGGAGAAGGGAACGTGTCGGTTCCGGTCGAGACGACCGTCGTCAAGTTGGACGGTCCCGACCGCTACGAGGAAGACGACACGTCCGAGCAGGCCAACTGGATCGGGGTTGACGCGTTTCCGACCATGGTCGCGGATCAGACCCACAATTTCCACGACGAGCCGGACGAAGACTGGGTTATGTTCTTTGGCGCGGTGGGGGACGTGATCACGGTGGAAACGCTGAACCTGGGTCCGAACTGCGACACGTACATTCAACTGTACCGGCATGACTTGACGCCGGTCCTGGATCCAGAGACCCACGAGCCTGTCGAAAACGACGACCGCGTGGGTATGGATTTCTCCTCGTATCTCGTGTGGACGGTGGACGAGGACGCGTTCTGTTTCGTGCGCGTGTTTCAATCGCCGGACGCAATCGTGCCGACCTACGGCACGGGATCGCAGTACGACTTGCGGGTGTGGCAGGAGATCGGGCCGGGCGACACAGCAACGCTGGATGTTACGGTGGTGAAGGCCGCGGAAAAGGACATTCTGGACGGGAAAGCCCTCTATCCCGAGATCACCGTGGACGGGTCGACATGTCAGTGGCCCCACTGCGGCCAACAAACGGTGGGCTGGGACGTTACCACCTCTTTCGAGATTTCCCTGCCGGACTCTGAGAACTCGTTTGACTTCGACGTGTCCGCGAAGGCAACGGGTTACAGGCCCTCGTCCGAGCGCGTGAGCGTGAAAGCGGGCGCAAAGCTACCAGTCGAGATTACGCTGAAACCAGGGTTCCTGTGGGGCGACCTGAACGGGGACGGGCGTGCGGGGACGGTGGACGCGTCACTGATTCATCAGTGGTTGGTGCATCGGATCAACGCATTTCCGATCGATCCGGGTTGCGTGCGCCCGTCGTGTTTCCCGCCGGGCGCGGACGTGGACGACGATGGGCAGCTCGGCGGCTTGGATGCAACCAATATCCTCAAGAAATATGCGAAGAAGATGTCGCGATTCGCGGCGGATCATGACGGCAACGGGTACGGCCCCGATGACGGAAAGGCTATGGGCGGGTCCGTCCTGCCGAAGGCTATCGCAGAGGAACCGAAGTCCGATCCGGTGACGATGAGCGTGCCCGCGAGCCTGGTGGCGCCCGCGGGCGGTCCAGTGTCCGTTTCGGTAAGCCTGGACGACGCCACGGACGTCGTGGGCTTCTACTTCGAGGTGTATTACTCCGATTCCGTGCTTCACTACGAGACGACAACGTGGGGCGATCTGACGGGGTCCTGGCAGGAGCTTCTGATAAACAGCGATACCCCCGGCCATCTGATCGTGACGGGCTACGGCATGTTGCCGCCCGAAGGGAGTCCGCCAACCGGCTCCATCGCGATCGTCCAGTTCACGGTAAACGCCGGCGTTCCCAATGGGACCACCTCGCCGCTGCAACTGGTGTATCCCGAACTGAACGATGGGGCGATTTCCGTTACGAGCACCGACGGACTGTTCACGGTTGGGGTACTGGACTCAGATCACGATGGACTCCCCGATCCCTGGGAGATCCAGTACGGACTCGACCCGTTTGACGCCTCAGGCGACAATGGCGCCGCCGGCGACCCCGATGGCGACGGTGTGTCGAACTACTTCGAGTATATCGCAGGCACCAGCCCGATAGACCCCGATGATTTCCCGATCATGCCCCTGCACGCTGCTCCGGCGGTTGTGGCCTTGCTTGGGCTGGGCATCGTTCTCGTTCGGCGGCGCAGGCAGTAGGTTCGGTGAAGTTGCGCAACAGATCGATGGCGGCACGTTTGACAGGGGTTCTCAGCGTCTGTTAACATCTGTTTTCACTCGCAGTGCGGTAAGTTCCGAGGAACGCATAGGAAGACAGCATGGCAAAGATTAAGTCGGCGAAGAAACGCATAGTAACCAGTGAGTTGGCGCGGCAGCGCAATGTCGCGGTGAAATCGCGGATGAAGACACATGTGAAGCAGGCCATGGCCGCGATTGAAGCGAAGGACGCGGAGAAGGCGAAGGCGCTCCTTCCTACGGCGTTGGCAGAGATCGACCGGGCCGCTTCGAAAGGCGTCATTCATCCGAAAAGCGCTTCACGCAAGAAATCAACGTTGCAGCGGGGCGCTGCGAGGCTGTAGCAACATCCCCCCAAATCCCCCTCCAAAGGGGTACTTACGCGATCTGAGAATGTCCGCCGCGAGAGGCGCCCTCTCGCGGTTTTTTCTATGCCTCGCGCCGAAGGCTCTTGATGAGTTCCAGCAAACGCCCCTCCACTTGGAAGAAGCGCAGCACTCCATGTTTGTCGATCAGCACGACCTGGGGGATGTAGTGAATATCGTAGGCTTGATAGGTCTTGAACTCGTCGTTGTCGCGACCTAAGGGGAATGAGATCCGGCATTGGCCGATGCTTCGCTCGATGTCGTCAATATCCTTGCCGTTATCATGGACACAGACGATCGCGACATCGGCGGCGCTCTTGAGGAGGTCCGTGAGGGCGCGCAGTTCCTCGATGCAGTCGTGGATGGGGCCTCGCATGTCGAACCCGCCCCAGAATGCAAGCACAACTACTTTCCCGCGCAACGACTCGAGCGTAAGGGGGGACGAATTCCACCAATGATCGCACAAAATCTCCGGCGCCTGCGCGCCCGTCATCGACGAAAGGTCGTTCGCGCCCTTGGCGACCTCGCGCGATGATACGTCAGGTTCAAACGGGGCAAGCGTCACCGTGACGGGCGCCGACTGTTGCTGGAAGGAGACTTCAAAGTCGCTTCGGAGAAATCGTTCCGCGTGCTCCGCGCGAAAGGTTGCCTTGCCCTCGGGCGGCGCTTGCGCAAGCTGGATCCGGAAGCGGCCTTCGGCGTCCGTAATCGCCCATGCAGGCGGTGTGAGGTTGCGCGAAGACAGCAGGACATTGGGCTCGGGCTTGCCTTCCGGGCTCACGACGGTCCCGTCAACCGACGGGAGGGCCACAAGCTTGACGGGCGCGAGGTTTATCTCGGATGCTGACGTGCCGGTGACCGAGATGTCGCCGACGTTTTCGGTCATATAGCCGTTGGGAGGGAGAACGCGGAGCCGGCCATCCACCGGCGGCGTGAGCAGGCGAAACCGTCCGTCCGTTTGCGTGATGACTTCCTGGTAAAGGTCCGGCCCGATCCAGTACGACACGATCATGCCCGAGCAAGGTTTGCCATCGGGGTACGCCGCCGAACCCTGAATCACGCGGGGATGTTCGAGGGCGAGGTTTACGACATTCTGTTCCGGCTCCAATCGCGCGACCGTGTGTTGGGCCTTCGGGGACGCATACTCCGTGTGGCGTACCGACACGAAGTATTCCCCCGGCTCGACCATCGCATTGTAGAAACCTTCCTTGTCCGTGAGCGTTTCGGCGACGTCCCGTTGTGCGCCGGTTCCTATCCTCGAGACGAACACGCGCGCGTGTTCGACGCCTTTATCATCGACGGTCACGCGGCCGCGCAGCTTTACGCCCGGGTACAGGAGGATGGTCTGCTCCTTGCCGCCTACGGGGAGGTATGCCACGCTGGCGTTGGCGTAATCGCGGTGGCCTACGATGAAGCGAACATGCGTGCCCCGAGGCAGTTCAGGCAATGTCATCCGGCCCTCCTCGTCGCTGCGAATGGCGGGGAAGCCTTCCGGCACAAGATCCTCGACGGGCACGTTGAAGCTGTCCGCAATGAACATCGTTCGCAGCCAGGCGCCGGAAACCGGTTCGTAATCCTGGTTCTTGATCCGCAATCGAAGCACATCCGGATCATGTAGGGCGAGTGTGACGCTCCCGGACCCCATGATCGACACCACCGTGCCGCCGAGGGAGAAACCTTCCTTGCGCGCGACGATCTCGGTAGGTTTCGCCGCCACTTCTGAGAAAACGAACACGCCCCGATCATCCGTACTCGTGTGCTTTACGTAGCGGTCCTGGCTTAACCATACATCGGCCTTCCCGACGGACTGACCCGTCGGATCGACGACAGAGCCGGACACGTCGAACGCAAACGAAGTGGGGGAGAGGAGCAACAGGAAAAGCCCAACCGATATGGCACAGTCCAGGCACGATTCGATTTTGGATTTTGGATTTTGGATTTTGGATTCGATGGCTGCGGGGTGGCATGGATAAGACGGCGTCGTATGAGACCGTCCATTGGTCATAGCAGAGGAAAGCGACGCCGTCTTATCCATGGCACCCAGTTTTTGGAGGCCATCCTGGAACCTTCCCGTACACGCCCTCAGAGAACAGAAGGCAATGTCCGGTCGATGATCGGGAGCTACTGGCCGCAGGCCACGGGCCTTTTCATTTGCGTTTGAGAGCATGACCGCGAATCCGATGTGAGCGTTACGCCACAAGCGCCGCGATGCGCTGCATGAAGTCGCCTATCTTCCCCCCGTATTCCGGCGAACCCTCATTGACCACTAGCCCCTGAGTCATGGCTTGCACCGTATCCACGGCGTTTGACAGCACCGGCAAGGCGTTGTCGACACTGCTGAATCGCATATGGACGAAGGGCTTCCGGCGGGTGTACAATCCCCGGCCCGCCTTCGTCATGCCCGCCTTGATCTTCAGATAGCACGCGATGTCCTCGCCATCGACCGACCATTGGTAGATGCGCTCCGGCTGTTTGCTCGTCCACTTGACCATGTCCGGCTCGCCGGCTTTGTTCAACTGGCTGAGGGCCGTCGATATCATATACAGGGTCATCTTCACCTTCATGCGGGCTTGCGCGGGCGTCTTGGGCTTCGCGTTCGGCATGAGGATTTTGAGTCCCAATAACAGCCCAAACACGTTGATGAGCAGAACCGGTTTTCGGAAAAGCGCCGATAAAAGCGGGCCGAGACTCGGTAACGCAGGTTTGCCGGCAAACATCGCATTCATTCTTGCCACGCTTGGAAATGAAAACGTGATGTCAGGATTCTCCTCGACACCCTGAAGCACCTCGAAAACTCCGTCCGTGAACTTGAGGCACGCCCCAACCGGACCTGCGGCATCGTGCGCGGCGAACTGGACTTTTGCGTTGACGCCCTGAAACTTTTCCTTCGTCTTGGGATCGTCCTCGATCATGACCTTGATCACAGGCAGGGCAGCCCTCAGGAAGATCCGCGCCGTCAGCAGTTCTTTCTCCGTTGCCATCGCCTAGACCTCGTCCTCCCAGTCTTCGTCAGCCTCGAATTCGAGCCCCAGCAGTTCTCGGATGTTCTCGATGATGCCATCCGTGTCGATCTTGTAGTAATGCTGAAGGTCCTCGGGATAACCAACCGTCGTGAAGACGTCTGGAATGCCCACCTTTCTGAAGGCGCAGCCTTTTCCGCTCTCGGCGATCACATCCGCCACGGTGGTGCCCAGCCCCCCAATGACATTGTGGTCCTCGAATGTGACGATGCGTCGCGTTTCCATTACGGCCTTGAGGATGGCCTCCTTATCAATGGGCTTAATCGTGTGACAGTTGAGCACGCGCACGCTGATACCGTCATCCCGCTGCATGATCGTTGAGGCCTCCACCGCGTGCAAGACGGCAACGCCACAGGCGATGATCGTCACGTCGGTGCCGGGGCGCAGCTCGACCACCTTGCCAATCTCGAACTCATAATCTTCGCTCTCGTACAACCGCGGCTCGAAGCCGCGACCAATGCGAATGTACACGGGGCCGTTGATGTCCAGGCATGCCCGGACCGCGCGTGCCGTCTCGATGCCGTCGGCCGGGACGATCACGGTGAGGTTCGGTATGGCCCGAACAATCGAAAGATCCTCGATGGCGTGGTGCGTCGAGCCCGCAGGCCCGAACGACGTTCCGGCATGCGTGGCGATGACTTTGCAGTTGAGATTCTGATAGCAGATGTCCGTCCGAAGAAACTCGCACGCGCGCATCGATGCAAAAGCTGAGAACGTCGATACGAACGGAAGCAACCCAACTTTCGCCAGACCGGCCGCAACACCAAACATGTTCTGCTCGGCAATCCCGAAATTGAAGAACCGGTCCGGGTATTTCTTCCCGAAGGCGCCGATCTTCGTTGACCTGGCCAAGTCCGCGGAAAGGCCGACAATCTCCGGGTGCGCTTCGCCGAGGTCGCACAGCGTGATGCCGTAAATCTCGGCTTGGGTCAGCTTGTCGGCGTCATACACCGTCCAGGTGAGACCTTCTTTCGACATT
>Ga0315279_10001718_pt1 | contig 35638 bp, 35 predicted proteins | sample YL17G06_20_MG_FD_203694 | JGI IMG/M metagenome (GOLD analysis project Ga0315279, IMG submission 203694) | Sediment microbial communities from Yellowstone Lake, YNP, Wyoming, USA - YL17G06_20 | ecosystem: Environmental > Aquatic > Freshwater > Lake > Sediment | place: USA: Wyoming | collected...
GCCCATACTTTTGGATGAGCTGCATCGAAAAGTCGAGCGCGGCAAACGGGCTGCGCAGCTCGTGCGTGATCACGCCGATGAAGGCCGACTTGAGCCGGTCGAGGTCTTGGAGTTGCTCGTTGGCGTGCTCGAGGTCAACGTTCAGGTCTGCCAACTGCTGATTCGCCACGTGCAGGTCGGAGAACAGCCGCGCGTTCTGCAGCGCCACGCCGGTTTGATCGGCCAGCGCTGCCACGTAAGCAATGTCGCTCTCCAGGTACGGATCGCGCGAGGTCTTGCTGCCCAGCGCCAACACGCCGATGATCTGCCCCATCACGCGGATCGGCAAGTAAATCTCCATCTGCCAACTCGTCAACACGGCGCGCTCGGCGGCGCTCACCGGGCGAAAGGCCGGCTGCACGTCCACGTCGAATTGGAGCAGCGCCCCGCCGTTCCCGCGCCAGTGCTGCGTGATGGGACTGTCGGCTGGACATTCGAGTTTTTCCGAAGCTGCAATGCCCGTTCCGCTAATTGCCTGCAGCGTCAATCCAAAATTGGCCTCGTCTTGAGCCAGGAACAGCGCGCCGCGCGAGATGCCCAACGCCGCGTTGGCCGTCTCTACGACAATCGCCGCCAGGGGTTCCAGCTCGATCACCTGGGTGATGCGCTGGCTATAGTCTTGCAGCGAGGCCGCATAGTCCACGGCCGCGCCGCCGAACGCGCGCTCGGTCAACCGCTGCACGCCCTGGCGCAGTGGCGCATAGCCCACCGCCAACACACCCGCCACGAGCACCGTGCCCAGGATCGGCCCCCACTGCGTCTGCACGCCGAACGCCCATTGCGCCACGCGGATGCCCAACAGGTAAATGGCAAACGTGACCAACGTGATGATGGCATAGCTGACCGCTCGGCGCAGCATCAAGCGCAGGCTGGGCAAGTAATAAACTCGCCAGGTGACAATCATCAGCAGCGAGCCGAGGAGCGTCGTTGCGCCCCCGACGAGCCAGACAACATCCGGCAGCGCTAGGTCTCTTGATAACACCAGGCCCGTTCCGATGGTCATTAGCGCCAAAGCAATGATCCAATAGCGCAGCCGGTTGCGATGCAGCGGGCTGGACAAGCCGGTACGAGCGCGCCCCGCGAGCCAGATCGCCAACCCGGATGCCAGGCCCCACGCCAGCGTGCCCGCGGCCAGGCGCAAGCCTTCCTGCGTGATGACCCAACCGTTGATCGTCGTCGCGATGCCGCGTGAGCCAAAGATGCGCGCGTCCAACGCCAACGCTGCGCCCACGAACGCTGCCGGCAAGAGTAGCCACAACCAGGCGAGCGGCCTGGCCTGGATAAACACCAGCGTCGTGCATAGCAAGGCCAGTGAAGCACCCAATGCCAGGTAGCCGGCAATGTCGGCTAACCCAACGAGGCCGGACAGCCAGCGCAGCTCACTGATGACCAACATCAGGGCCCAGAGGGTTTGGAGCAGCAAGTAGAGCATCAGCGGCATGACGCGCCAAGAGAGCCTTTCGCGCCGCACCCTTAGCGCAAAGCTGATGATCAATGCGAGGTTACCGAGGACGAACAGTAGCTCCAGAAACAAACGTCCGTTGGAGAGCATGGTCGCGATTCCTTCCTCACGGTGCTATAGTCTCAACTTGATGAATACCCACGGCGCGCCGTAGCCCATCCAAAAGCCGGCCAGGGCGTAGCGCAGATAACGCAAAACTTGGGACACCAGCGACGCGTCGCGTGGCAAGACCATGCGTAGGCCCATCCAAATGATGCCCACGCCCACCGCGCCCAACACATAACGTAAGAGGCGCTTCCACCACTCGCTCTTGGCGTCAAAGTCGGTTTGGTGAAAAAGCAGCGTCGCGCCGGCGACAAGCCCAAAAAACACGCCGGCAATGCCCACCGTCCCACCCATGTCGCGCGGGTTGATGGCCAGTTCACCTGGGGCAGGGGGGTAGGCGCGTGCGGCGGTCGCTTCCCACTCGGGCGGATCGGTCGGCGGCAGAAAGGCCGACCCGGCCAGCGCGATGGCAATCAACAGAATCGAAGCCGCAAAGGCTAATCCGATTTTCCGCCCCAACGTGCGGCGATTGAACCAGGCCAGCACCGGCGCTTCCCAGCGCAGAAAAGCCCACAGCAATAGCGCGCCGATCAGCCATCCCAACAGTACATCGGTGGGAAAGTGAACCGCCAACATGATGCGTGAAAAGCCGATGAGAAAAATCAAGGCTGCCATCGCCCAACGCAGCCAGCCTTGACCGGCTGCTCCCACTGTCCCCCAGATGGACGCAGCATGTTGAGCATGGCCGGACGGAAGGCCGTAGGAGGGCTCGCTGCTCATCGCCTGCACTTGCGTGCTCACCCAATAAGGGCGCGGCGTGTGAAACGCCAGCTTGAAGAACGTGCTGAGGCTGCCGGATGCGCTGAGGATGATGCCCACCCGCAGGCCCAGGCGCGCGTCCACACACCAGTAAAGCAAGGGCAAGAACAAGATAAAGAATTCTTCGTTGCCCAAGAAGCTAAAGAACGTCATCGGGCCGCGCAGCCAGGGGGCACTGGCCTGCAAGCCGGCGATCAAGTTGATACCCCAGTCGAGAATGGGATTCATGGCAAGACCTCCAGGGAATTGATGATTGTGGATGGCCGATTGTTGATTGCGACTGCCATAACTTGAGTCGGAGTCGAGGTTTAGCCTAGATTTTCTTGGCCCGACTAAAGCCTCAATTGCGGTCAGCACAAGGCCCGTCGCAAGACACTCATCATTTGCGCCTGAATGTGCTCAGGCAGTCTCCGCTCTGTGATTGCTTCGCTATCTTGAAATTCGATTCCTGCAAAAACGCGTGGCCCATGATAACGCGGAATCACAATGCAGGTGAACATGGGCGTCCTGATTCATCAAGAAAGCATAGTTAAAGTGATCAGGCTGGAAACAAGACATGAGCCCAGATTTGAGTTTTTTGATAACGGCCCACAAATCATGCACTTCTTCATCGGACAGATTGCAGATGTCTTCGTCATGTCGCCGCAAACAAACCATGCACTTGCCCAGCTTGTTCTGATTATGGTTCGTCACCACCCGCCAGTGGTCAGTGGAATACACCACATCGGCTTCTGAAAGCTGGCAAAGAACACAGTTCATGGAAGAATCCCTGCTTGCTCTCTATCGCTCGCGTGACCGACAACGGGTGACTGGCGGTTGAGAATTGGCGTGAGCAACATCACAGCTGGAATGAATATCAGCCCGGCCCAGATCGGCGCCGCAGGGTTTCCTGCAAACACAGTCCAGAGTGAATCGCCAGACCCTCCTGCATACAGCCAACCGGCGATGTATGGCGCGGCCATCTGCGCCGAGGCGACCGATGTTTCGGATAGACCGAACGCCACACCGCGATTTTCTGCCGAAACCAGTCCAGCGATATGGGCGCTGGTCAGGTTGCGGCACGCGCTATAGCCGCCGCGCAAAAAGTACGCCGCCAAGACGAATCCCGGCAGCCCTTGCGCGCCGATAAGCAAGAGGCCGAGCGACGCCCACACAAGCGCCTGCGCCGCCAACAGCCCGCGCAATTTGCCGTCCGCTGCCCAGCGTCCCAACGCCGGAGCGAGCAGCGTCACGCCCAATGCGTTCAACGAACCCAGCAGCCCGATCCGTTCGACCGACCAGCCGGCGATGTTTTGCAAAAAGTTCGGCGCGAGCGGCTGGCCGATGTACATCGCCAGAAAGATCGCAAAGACGATGACGCCGAGCAGAACACCGGAACGCATCACTGCGCCAGAGGGTCTTTGCCAAATGTTGGCTCGTGTCCGCACCGGCTGCGAAGTGACCATCAGCATCGCCAACGTCGAAGCGACAAAGCAGCCTGCAGCGATGACATAGACCGCGCGCATACCCACCGTTTGGGCCAGCCACCCGCCCACGCCCGGCGACACGATGCTGCCGGCCCAATAACCGGCGTAGGTCAGTGTGATCGCTCGCGCTAACGGCACGTCCCCCGCTGCGTCGGCAATCGTCGCGTTGATGGCGGGGACGCAAAAAGCGGAAAACGAGTAGAGCATGATCGCGGGGATGAATCCGCGCCAATCGCGCGCGGCCGCCATCAGCAGCACGCCGACGATACCTAATCCCCAGCCGCCCAGCATCACCCATCGGCGCCGCACGCGGTCGGCCAGCAACCCGCCCGGCAAGAAGGCCGCTACCAGAGCCAGCCCCGCCAGCGAAAGCACGCCGCCAATCTGCACTGGATTTGCGCCGAGTTGTTGAACATAGATCGGCTGGATGTACGCGAATAGCCCTTCACCGCTGGCCCACAGAAAGAGCGCCAATGCCATGAGGCGGTTGTCGCGGCTCAAGTCCGTCAGGATGTTTTTCAAATGCCAGGCCCCTCAGACTCACCGCGCATCAGCTTGACTCGGTTCCGCGTCCAACCGGTCTTGCTCATGCTTAAGGCGGCCCAACATCACCAGGCCGACGGCATAAATCGCTCCGGCCACCGGAATGCCAAAAACAAAGCCCCAAATGCCCCACAGCCGCGCGCCGATCAGCACCGAGATGAGAATCAGCGAGGACGGCATCCCGATGGACTCGCTCATGATCCGGGGCACCACAACGTGCAGCAGAATTTGCTGAAACACGGTCAGGAACGCCAGAAGAAGAAGTGCTGCCAGCAGCGGCACACCCTGAATCAGCGCCACGGCGCTGGGCAGGAACATCGCAATCGGCGCGCCGATCAAGGGGATAAAGATCACCAGTCCGGCAATCGCGCCGACGATCGCACCGTAGCGCACGCCGGCTATGCCCGCCGCAATCGCCGTCACCACGCCGGACAGCACCGCCATCACCACCTGCCCGCGCAGGAATCCGCCAAACGCGCGGCTGATTGTTGACACGGTCAGCTCGTACTCGTCATAGAAACGCTTGGGCAGCAAATCATAAATCTGCCTCATCAGCCGCCGCCCGTCGAGCATGAGGTAGTAGCTCAGCGCCAATATCAGGAGAGTCTGGCCCACGCCGGAAGCCACGCCGCGAATCACGCCGGCGACAAAACGCGGCGTGGCCCCCACCATTTCAGTGATCTGCGTGCCGATCTCGTCGGGCTTGTAGAACTGGTTCACCAGTTCAGGCGACACGTTAAAGCGTTGGGCCAGGTCCGTCTGAAACGTAGCCACCCATTCCGGCGCCCGCTGCAGATACTCGCGCAAGTTCGCGCCAAGCTGTCTGGACTGACTGACGACCACCGGGATGAAGGCCACCACGGAGACGATCAACACGCCCAGCAGCATCAGATAGACCAGCGTGACAGCCAGCGGGTCGAGCAATCTGTTTACCGCATGGGCGTATCTTTCGCCCCAGCGCCGGTGGATAGCTCGGATGAGCCTCTGGGCGGGCGGCCCGTCCGAGAGCCACGTCGCCACCGGCCGCAAGATAAAGGCGATCAGCCATGCCAATGCAAAGGTCAGCAGCAGGTCGCTGACCGATCCGAAGATGGCCCAGATCAGTTTCAACAAGACGATGACAGCGATGAAGGTGAGCAAAACGAGAAGAGAATTATAGAGTCGTCTGCGCGTCATAGGGATTCTGGCCTCCAACCAGACTGTATTTTACACCGTGATGCGGGATGAGCAAAACGTGTTTCGTGTTGCGTATTCCGTATCTCGTGCTGCGCGGCCAAACGCGGAACACGCAATACGCACGATATTCGCTCTGTGATAAAATCAAAGTCAAGCCATCACTCAGAATGGCGGTGTCAGGAGGCAGGTAAATGGGACGCACACTGTTGATCACCGGGCTGCCGGGGGTGGGCAAGACGACCCTCATCAAGCAAGCCGCGCAGGCATTGGGGCCGCGCGCCGGAGGCTTTTACACCGAAGAGATACGCGGCCCCGGCGGGCGCAAAGGTTTCCGGCTCATCACGCTCCCTTCGGGCGGACGCGAGGCGGTGATGGCGCACGTGGACATTCGCACGCGCAACCGTGTGGGCCGCTACGGCGTGGATGTGGCGACGCTCGACGCCGTCGGCGTGGCGGCAATGCGGGAAGCCGTGCAATCGCGCGAGGTGGTGGTGATAGATGAAATCGGCAAAATGGAATTGTTCTCCGGCGAGTTCCAGGGCGCGGTGCTCAAGGCCATGTCGTCACCCAAAATCGTCGTCGCCACCGTGATGCACAAGAGCCACACCTGGGTCAATGCGCTCAAAGCGATGCCACAGGTGACGGTTTGGCAAGTCACGAAATCGAACCGCGAGGAGATGCCGGGGCGCGTGATGGAGTGGATCGAGGGGCGAAACTTGGCTCTTCTCAAGTAATCTGATCGGCCAGATTGGCAAGTATTGTCATGCTGAGCGCCGAACGCGCGAAGCCTCTCTGCCTTGCGTGACCGAGACCCTTCGCCGCTTTGCGGCTCACGCCCTGCCGAAGGGCTGCAAGCAGGGGGGCGCGCCAGGCGGGGTGACAGTGAATACTTGCCAATCCGAGCAATCCGAGCGAAATCCGTGTGTCAGGTCGTGTGGTTCGTTATCGCGTCGCTTTGACCCCTCCGCCGGTCTGTGCTCGTTTCACTTCAGCCAGCACGGCTTTCTCATCCACCATCGTGATGTCGCCCGGTGTCTCTTGCACCAAGATGCCATGCGCCGCACCCCATTGCACGGCTGTCTCCAGGTCCTTGCCCTTGAGCAACGCCGCCAGCACGCCCGACGCGAAGGAATCGCCGCCACCGGTGCGATCGGCAATGGGAACATCGGTGCGCAACGCGGCTTGGTACATCTTGTCTCCGGCGGTGTCATACAACACAGCGCCCCAACTCACCATGTCTGCATTCGTCGCGCCTCGCCACTGTGTCCCAATCAGACTCAGGTTCGGAAAATCTTTCGCCACCTGCCGCACCGTTCCCTGATACGCCTCCAGCCATTTCTCGAAAGAGGTATGGGCCGGCACTTTGCTCTCATAACCCAGAGCGTCCGCCAGGTCGCTGTCATTCCCTACCAGGAATCCCAGGTGCGGCGCAATCTGCTGATTGATCTCTCGCGCCCGCTTCTTGTTCGGTTCCACTTTGGAGCGATAGTTCAAGTCGGCGGCGACGAAGGTGCCGTGCTCGTTCGCTTTTTGGATCGCTTCAATCGCCAGGCCTGACGACGTCGGCGAAATCAAGGTGTAGATGCCGCCGGTGCTGAACACGCGCACACCTTCCTTGCCGAACAGCGTATCCCAATCGAAATCCCCTTCACGCAACTCGCGCACCGCGGTATGCGCGCGATAGTAGAGCGTATCGGACGGGATGACGCCTTTGCCGACGTAGGTGAAGTTGATGCCGTTCATCAACGTGCCCTTCGAGTCGGTCGAAAAGCGCGAGCCGTCGGCCTTGGTGTTGAACCAGACGATCTTGCTGGTATCTACCCCCGCCGCGCGCAACTGGTTGCGGATGTTCTTGCCGATGTCGTCGTCCACCAGTGCGGTCAGGACGGCCGTGCGCAGCCCGAAGGTATACGCCAACCCGCAGGCGACATTCGTTTCGCCGCCGCCCTGAAAGACGCGCATCTCTCGCGCGCAAGCCGTCGGCACATCGTGGGGATCGAGCCGCAGCATCACCTCGCCGAGCGCGACTCCGTCGTAGCGGCAACTGCTTGCCGGTTTGATTTCTGTATAACGCACCACCTTCTCAGCCATGTGTGATTTCTCCGTGGACTTTTCTCACGATGCTTTGCCGCCCCGCGCTTCGCGGATCCAGGCCAGCACTTCCGTCGTCTTGGCCGTGATCGCCGCGTAATTCTCTGCCGCGACCCACTCTTTCTTGATCAAGTTGGAGCCGATGCCGGCCGCGGTGATGCCGGCCTTGAACCACGCGGCGATGCTCTCCTTCGTCGTTTCCACGCCGCCGGTCGGCATGATGCGCGTCCAAGGGCAGGGGGCCAGGATCGCTTTGACAAACCCAGGGCCGCCCACACAATCGCCGGGAAATATCTTGACGATCTCGACGCCCAGTTCCTCTGCCTGCGCGATCTCGGAAGCGGAGCCGCAGCCGGGGCTGTAAGCGATCTTGCGCCGATTGCATAGCCGCGCGACCTCTGGGTTCAGGTTCGGCCCGACGACAAAGTTCGCGCTGCTGGCGATGTAGAACGCGGCAGTGGGCGCATCCACGATGGAGCCGACGCCCAAGATGATCTTGGGGTTGGACTGAGCGAGATGTCGCGCAAGTTCGGTGAAGACAAAAGGCGCGAAATCGCCGCGATTGGTGAACTCGAGGACGCGCGCGCCGCCTGCCGCCACGGCGTTTGCAATTTTCTTGGCGACCTCAATGTCGGGATGGTAAAAGACTGGAACAAGTCCGGTTTCGACAATTGCGTTTAGGACCTCCAGTCTTGAAAAGCGTGCCATAGTCTTTTCCTTTCATCTTTATCAAAGAGCGTTCAAGAGTCATGTCGGCTGTACAGGTGTTACCTTGCCAACCAACCTCCATCTACCGGCACGATCGCGCCGTTCATGTAATCGGAGGCCGCCGAGGCGAGAAATACGACGATGCCCTTCAAGTCATCTGGCGTTCCCCAGCGCCCGGCCGGAATGCGATCCAGGATCGTCTGACTGCGCACCGGATCTGCGCGCAGCGGCGCGGTATTGTCTGTTGCCATGTAGCCCGGCGCAATGGCGTTGACGTTGATGTTGTGCTTCGCCCATTCGTTGGCCAATGCGCGCGTCACGCCAGCGACGGCACTCTTGGCAGCCGTGTATGACGGAACGATGATCCCGCCCTGAAACGACAGCATCGAAGCGACATTGATGATCTTGCCCTCGCCCCGTTTCACCATCACCTTGGCGGCGGCCTGCGACAGGAAAAACGTCGCTTTCAAATTGATCTGTAGCACGTCGTCCCAATCTTTCTCACTGAATTCAAGCGCAGGCGCGCGGCGGATGATGCCCGCGTTGTTGACCAAAATATCGAGCCGCCCCATTTCGGCCACAACACGACTGGCAACTTGATTCAGGTCGTCAACGGAGGCTTCACGCAAGTCGCACTGGATCGGCATAAAGCGCCGTCCGAGTGCGGTGATCAGCTTGCCCGTTTCGCTCACTTCCGAGCGATCCAACGCGGCAACATCCGCGCCGGCTTCCGCCAACGCGATAGCATATCCCTGTCCCAATCCCTGCGCTGCACCCGTAACGAGGGCGACGCGGCCGTTCAAGCGAAAACTGTCCAGAACCATTTTGTTTCCTTCCTTTTTCCCTAATGTCCCAATGCTTTCAGCATTGGCACCGTGCGTCCGACCCAGGCCAAAGCCGGATCGTCCATGGTCGCCTGGACGCGCTGATTGCCAGCCAACGCCCACAGGTAGTAGGTCGTGTAGCCGGGGGCGCTGACGACGGTGTGGTACCCTTTGGGCGCCATCAGAATCGTGTTGTCGCGCACGACGTAGCCGGTGTCTAACTCGTCGTTATAGTAGCGCGTCAACCCAAACCCATCCGGCGGGCTGACCTTGAAAAAGTATATTTCCTCGTGATACGCCTCGCGCGGCAAATCGTCCTTCTCGTGGCGATGCGGCGGAAACGTGCTCCAATTCCCCGAGGGCGTGAATGTTTCGCCGACGATCAGCCGTTGCGCGGGCAAGTCGGCCTGGCTTGCCAGCGTGAGGATTTGGTAATAGTTGCGCGCAAAGTTTGCCGCGCCCCACACGCCCGTCGCAACGCGTTCCGGCGGGATCACGTACGGCGCTGTCGCGAGGTCGCTGGGCGCGCTGCACAGCCCGACTTCCAACGCGCCGTGCGCGACGATCTTGAAAGTGGACTGGCAAGGAAGGTAGACCGAATGTGGCTTGCCGGAGAACACATTCGGGCGACCGCCGACATTTTCAAACTGCTTGTCGTTCACGACAAACGTTCCTTTGCCGCCGAGCAACACGGCCAAAAATTCGCGATTGCCGGTCACGCCCTCATAGTGCTTGCCGTCGGATAAAACGAGGTAATTGAAATCGAGCAACTTGCATGGGTTGGATGGCAGGCCGTTCAGGCCGGTAGAGCGTGTGATGGTCTCAAAGTAAGACATGGCAAGATCCTCCTTGTTTTGAAAACTGATTTTGGACTGCTCAGGCGCCCTTCGCTGGGGTGAGCAGTTACGTTTCGAATCACATCTCCGCGACGACAGGATTCACCAATTCGCCAATCTTTTCAATCCGAATCCGTACCTCATCCCCCGGCTTCATAAAGACAGGCGGCGTGTGCATCGCGCCGGTCCCGCTGGGCGTCCCCGTGGCAATCACGTCGCCTGGCTCCAAAGTCATCGCCTCAGTGAGGTACGCAATCAGAAATGGAATCGAAAAGATCAGGTTGCACGTGTTCGAGTGCTGCATCTGCTGACCATTCAGCGTGAGCGCCAAATCAAGATTGCCTGGGTTGGGAATCTCGTCGGCGGTGACGAGCGCGGGTCCCATCGGCCCAAACGTGTCAAAAGACTTGCCCAGCGTCCATTGGCTGGAACGCTTCTGATAGTCGCGCGCACTCACATCGTTGAAGATGGTATAACCCGCCACAAAATCCAGAGCGCGCTCCTCCGCCACGTAACGCACGCGCTTGCCCATCACGACGGCCAATTCGGCTTCGTAATCCATTTGGATGTTCGCGCGCGGATGGATAATCGGTTGATTTGGGCCGATGATGACATTCGAGTACTTGGCGAAGAATGTCGGGTGTTCCGGCAGCGTGCTGCCTGCGCTGTCGGTGTGGTCATAATAGTTATGCCCCAGACAGATGATCTTGCCCGGCCGTGGTACCGGCGCCAGGAGTGTCACATCGGCTTCGGGCACGTAGCAGCGTTCGTCCGCCGAAACCAGTGCGCTGGTTGCCAAAGCCCAAGCTGCATCGCCGAGCTTTAAGAATTCCGTCATGTCCGAGGGCAGACTCGGCTGCGCTTGGTTGAGATCGAAAATCGTTTTGCGTTCGTCCCTGCAGACCAGCGCGCCAATATGGGTCTCACCGCGACGAGAAAAAGTTAAAAGTTTCATTTTGCCTCCTGAAAACTATATCGTATAATCAGGTAGAAATTGTGCCTCAATCACAAGGAGTGACCATGAACGACGAAATCCGCGTCAAATACGAAACGCTAGTTCAGATCATTCGCCAGACGCTTGCGAAGGTTGGCATGTCTGCTCCCATCTGCGACATCGAGGCACAAGTCATGGCAGAAGCCGATTTGCTGGGCGTGCCGTCGCACGGCGTCCGCATGTTGCCTGGTTTGGTGCAGGCCCTTCGGGAGGGACGCGCAACGGCGAATCCTCAGCTCCGAATCTTGCGTGAACGTGCAGCCACTTGCCTCCTCGACGGCGACCATGGTCCCGGCCGCTTTGTGTCTGTGCAGGCGATGCAGCGCGCCGTCGAGCGCGCAAAGCAATTCGGCGTTGGCGTGTGTCTTGCGACACGCGTGACGCACTGGGGTCGCGCGCACGCGTATGCTTGCCGCGCTGCGCAAGCCGGAATGATCGGCGCCTGCACCACCAACGCGATTCCAAACATGCTGGCGTGGGAATCAGCCCGTCCCCTTCTCGGCAACAATCCATTGGCGATTGGCCTACCGCGCGGCCATGGACAAGAACCCATCGTGCTGGACATGGCAATGAGCCAGGCCGCGGTCGGCAAAATCGGCACCTATTTGCGCGAGGGCAAAAAAGTGCCTCTGAGCTGGGGCCTCGACAGCTCAGGACGATCCACCGACGACCCGGCGGCGATTTTGTCCAGCGGCAGACTCCTTCCCGTCGGAGGGCACAAAGGCGCGGGCCTGGCGCTGATGATGGAACTGCTCACGGGTGCATTATCAGGTGGCCTATTTTCTCACGAAATTGTCCAGGCCGACCCGACGGGCCTTGACCCTGATTCCTCCAAGTTATTCTTGGCGCTCGATGTGCAAGCCTTTGTAGACCCGGAACGATTTGCCCAACGAGTGCAAGATCTGCTATCCTATCTTCAAAATGCCGAACCTGGGCTGACGATCACTTTTCCAGGCGAGCGCGGTTGGCAAACCAAGGCACGCTATCTTGCCGAAGGAATTCCAATTCACCCAACAATCTTGGCACAACTGCAATCCATCGGCGTTTCGCTTCCGTAAGTTTTGTCACTCCTACGCCGCCGGGTTGACCAGGTTCGCCGGACGCCGGCCTTATCAGATCTATGATCTGGTCTGCTGCGCCATCAGGATTTCGCGACAGCTTGCTTTGCGATCTCTAGTCCTGCCGCTGCACCGCTGGTCAAAAATTTGACATCACTGCCCATAGGGATGAAGATGAATCCCTGCTCGATCCGCCTGACCACGCTCTCCGAAGCGCCGGTATCAATGCCCGGAATCTTGCCGGTGTTGCGGCAAGCCAGGATGACGCGCTCCAAAGCGCGCACATGCTCTTCCCGCTTCGGCGCTTCTTTGGGCGGAAAGCCCATCGAGCACGCCAGGTCAGCCGGGCCTATCATGCAGCCATCAATCCCCGGCACGGCCAGGATGGCTTGTGCGTTTTCGACCGCCTGCACCGTCTCGATCTGCACGGCCACAAAGACCTGATCGTTGATCCAGTTGGGATAGTCATCGCCATAGGTGAGCGCGCGCCCCCAGCCATACGAGCGTTCCCCCATCGGCGGGTAGCGGCAAGCCTTGGCGACTGCGCGCGCTTCCTCAATCGTATTCACCATCGGCACGATGATGCCCAGGATGCCCGCGTCGAGCAGTTGGCCGATGAGCGGAAAAAAGTTGTACGTGGCGCGCGCGAACGGCATCGCCGGGCTGGCGCACACGGCCGTCGCGCCCTGGATGAGCGAATCCTGTCCCCACGAGCCGTGCTGGCCGTCGAGCATGACAAAGTCAACGCCGGAGTGACCCAGGAACTCGGCGGCAACAGGCGAGCCGAGCTTCGCCGAATAGCCAAAGGCCGGCTCACCTCGAAGCATCTTTTGTTTGGCCGCGTTAATTTTCATTCTGACCTTGCGCCTGTTTCTTTACGACTCCGCGCAAACTAATCTCATGCGCACGGTGGCAACTCACAAAGTGGCGCGGCGTAATCTCCTCCTGCACCGGCGTTTCTTTGCGGCACACATCCATCGCATAACGGCAGCGCGGATGGAAATAGCAGCCTGAGGGCGGGTTCGCCGGGTCGGCGACTTCGCCCTCCAGAACGATGCGCTGCGAGCGCAGGCGTGGATCCGGCTTGGGCACTGCCGAAAGCAGCGCCTCGGTATAGGGATGTCGAGGAGCGTCAAAGATCTCGTCCGTCACCGCCATCTCGACGATGCGCCCCACGTACATCACGGCGACGCGCTCGCTGATGTGCTTGACCACGCTCAGGTCGTGCGCGACAAAGAGATAAGTCAATCCCAATTGCGCTTGCAGTCTCAACATCAAATTGAGAATCTGCGCCTGCACGGAAACGTCGAGCGCCGAGACCGGTTCGTCGGCCACGACCAAGCGCGGATTGAGCGCCAGTGCGCGAGCGATGCCGATGCGCTGGCGCTGACCGCCGCTGAAGGCATGTGGAAAGCGCCGCATGTATTCAGGCCGCATGCCGACCAGCTTGAGCAACTCGGCCACGCGATCCTGCCGCTCCTGGCGGTTCGTCATCCCGTGCACCAGCAATGGCTCGCCCACAATGTCGAGCAAGGTCATGCGCGGGTTGAGCGAAGAAAAAGGGTCCTGAAAGATCATCTGCATCTGGCGGCGCAGCGGTTGCACTTTGTTTTCCGGCAGCGACGCAACATCTATCATCGCGCCGTCATCGGTCCGGAAATGAATCTGCCCCGCCGTCGGATCAATGGCCCGTAGGATGCAGCGCGAAGTGGTCGTCTTGCCGCAGCCGCTTTCGCCCACGAGTGAAAGCGTCTCGCCCTGGTTGATGTAGAACGTGACGTCGTCTACTGCGCGGACGTGCCCCACCACCTTCTGCAAAAAGCCTTTTCGGATCGGAAAGAATTTGCGCAGGTTTTTGACGTCGAGTAGAACTTGGCCGTTAGAATCTATCACTTTCGATTCTGCCCTTTATCCACCTTGGTATAGGAAACAACTTGCCTTTTGCCGCGCCCCCACCGACAATAGGCTCGGCTCTTGCTTGTCACATGTCCCAGACATGAAATCTGGGCAGCGCGGATAGAACGGACAGCCTGACGGGCGGTTGTACGGATGTGGAATCGAGCCGCTGATCGTCGGCAATTCGACGCGCGGTGTGGACTCGATGCTCGGAATCGAGCGGAGCAGTGCCTGGGTGTAAGGATGCTTGGGCGAGTGGAAAATGTCGTCCACCGGCCCTTCTTCCACGACGCGCCCCAGGTACATCACCACCACGTCGTCGGCCATCTCGGCGATCACGCCCAGGTTGTGCGTGATGAGCATGATCGCCATCCCTCGTTGTTGCTGCAACTGGCGCAGCAAGTCGAGGATTTGCGCTTGCGTCGTCACGTCGAGCGCCGTCGTCGGCTCGTCGGCGATGAGCAGCCGGGGATCGCACGAAAGCGCCACGGCGATCATCGCGCGCTGCCGCAAGCCGCCGCTCAGCTCGAAGGCGTACTCGTCAATCCGGCGCTCGGGCTTGGGAATGCCCACCTGACGCAGCGCCTCGATAGATTTCGCACGCGCTTCGCGCTCATTCGCGCCGCAGTGCAGCCGGACCGCCTCAATGATCTGATTGCCGACCGTATGCACCGGGCTAAAGGACGTCATCGGCTCCTGGAACACCAGGCCGATCTCGGCTCCCCGGATGGCGCGTATCTCTTTGCTGTTGGGATGCAGTTGCGTCAAATCCATTGCATCGCCGTCGGCGCGGCGCAGAATGATTTCGCCACTCACGATGCGGCCGGGCTGGTCCACAATGCGCAGGATGGACTGGGCCGTCACGCTCTTGCCGCAGCCGCTTTCGCCGACAATGCCGAGCGTCTTGCCAGGGTATACGTCAAAGGTCGCGCCGTCCACGGCCTTGACGGTTCCTTCGTCCTGGAAAAAGTACGTTTTGAGATCTCTTACCGAAAGTAACGGTTTATGCCCGTTTTCCATTCATCACACTTTTGGCCCTCTCCTACCCCCGGCCCCCTCCCTCGCCCAAGGATTGGGAGAGGGAGGGGGTAGGGCGAGGGTTTATCCATAAGGATCGGCGGCATCGCGCAGACCATCGCCCACGAAATTGAACGCCAGAACCGCCACGATGACGGGGATGACGGGAATCAGCAACCACGGCGAAATAGCGAGCGATTGGATGTTCTGTGCATCCTGCAACAACACACCCCAACTGATCGCGGGCGGGCGCAGTCCCAGACCCAAAAAGCTGAGCGAGGTCTCGCTGATGATCATGGCCGGGAGCGCCAGCGTCGTCGCCGCGATGATGTGGCTCAGGAATGAGGGAACCATGTGCCGGAAGATGATGCGCATCCGGCTGCAGCCCGCCAGTCGGGCGGCCATGACAAAGTCTTCCTCGCGCAAGGAAAGAAATCGCCCGCGCACCACGCGCGCCAACTCGGTCCAACCCAGCAGCGAGATGATGAGGGTGATGGCAAAGTAGACTTGGTTGACGCTCCAACTGCCGGGCAGCGCCGCCGCCAGGCCCATCCACAGCGGGATCGTGGGAATAGAGCGCAGAATCTCGATGACGCGCTGGATGACCGTGTCCATCACGCCGCCATAGTAACCCGAGATGCCGCCCAGCATCACTCCCAGGATCAGGCTGAGGGCGACACTCGCCAAGCCGATTATGAGCGAGGTCCGCGTGCCGTACATCAGGCGCGACCACAGATCGCGCCCCTGCACATCCGTGCCCATGATAAAGAGCGTCTCGTCCGCCTGGGCGCCTTCAACGCCGATCAAGTGAATGTCGCTGGGGATAAAGCCCAGCCACTTGTACTCAAAACCTTTGGCGAAGAAACGCACTGGAATCTTTATCTCGGGATCCGTCACGTACACGCGCTTGAAGGTCTTGGGGTCGCGCGTGCCTTTGATGCCGTAGATGTATGGGCTGAACTTGCCCTTATCCATCCAGTGAATCGGCTGCGGGATCATCAGAGAACGCTGCGCCTCGGAAGCGTCAGGGTCGGAGTAGGCCAAAAAGTCGGCCATCAGCGCGACGAGATAGAACACAATCAAGGCGATGCTGCCCACCATCGCCAGCTTGTGCTTGCGAAAACGCCACCACATCAATTGCCATTGCGTGGCGACCGCGATCTGTTCTTCGGCCTGTGTCGTGACAAATTCCTGATCGGGCGCCAGTGTTGGGGAAGCTGTCGTTGCTTCTGCCATTACTGCCTCCCCAATCGGATACGCGGGTCAACCCACATCAACAGCAAGTCCGAGATGAATGTGCCGATGACGGTCATCACGCCCAGCATCAATATGATGGTCCCCGCCAGGAACATGTCTTGCGCGATCAGCGCCTTGAGCAACAACGGCCCAACCGTCGGCAAACTCAGCACCATCGAAACGATGATGCTCCCCGATACAATGTACGGGAACAGATAACCGATGGTGCTGACGAACGGGTTGAGCGCCACGCGCACCGGGTATTTCAAAATCACGCGCATCTCGGACAGCCCGCGTGCGCGAGCCGTCATCACATAAGGCTTGCGGAGTTCGTCGAGCAGGTTGGAGCGCATGATGCGGATCATCTGCGCCGTGCCCCCTATGCCCAGCACGATCGCCACAATCGGGAGATGCTTGAGCAAATCCACGAATTTGGCCCAACTCCACGGCGCGTCGGCGAACTCGGCCGAAAACAATCCGCCGATGTTGGCGTTGAAATATTTAAAGCTGATGTACATCACGATGAGGGCCAGCATAAAACCGGGGATCGCCAAACCGATAAAACCGATAAAAGTAGCCACGTAATCGCCAACGGAATAGCGCTTGACGGCGGAATAAATACCGATGGGCAGCGCCAACGCCCAGGTAAAGATCACGGCGGCCAACGAGACGACGATGGTCAGCGTGAGACGGTCGCCGATGACATCGCGCACCGGACGCGCCCATTCCATCGCCATCCCAAAGTTGCCGTGCAGGATTAACCCCATCCACTTAAAGTATTGGATGTAGACCGGCTGATTGAGACCCAATTGCTCGCGCAACGCGTCTGCCTCCGCCTCCGAGACCGCACTGCCGGAGGCCGACATGGAGGCGATATACGAGGTCACGTAATCGCCGGGCGGCAACTGGATGATGACGAACGAAATGACCGTGATGGCCCAGATGGTCAGAATCGCCAGGATCAAGCGGCGTACGATGTAGGCTAACACAGAGGATCACCTCATGCCCCCATCCCTGACCCTTCCCCCGTCCCGCACAGAACGCGGCGCAGGGGAAGGGAGAGTGCTCCCTCCCCTGTTCCGAAGGAACGGGGGAGGGCTGGGGTGGGGGTAAGTTACGACTTGAAGAAGAAGGTGGTTGGCCCCGAGCTGCACGGCGTGCGCGCGTGCTGCGCGTTCACCTGTCGCGCTGGGACGTTGCCCATGTTGTTCTTGACGATGCGAACGCCCATGAACGCCGGCGATTGTCCAACCAAGCCGATACTCCACTGTTGCTCGACAATGATCTTCCAGATTTCTTTGGCTGTTGCGATCTGATCTGCTTCTTTCATCCCGTACGCTTTCCGAAACAGATCGAAGGCGCGAAGCATTTCGGGGTCGTCTGGTTTTTTGCCCTGTGCGCCGTTCGAGGCATACCACTTGGCAAAGCCGCCACCCATGTGACATTCCGCCGAGTCTACCGGCAAAGCGTGGCGCGCAAAGAGAAAGAGCATTTCCGAGCCGTCGTCCGACCACATCGTCATCTGGCTCGCGTCGTTCATATCATTCGTGAACGCGAGAACGCGCTCGGTCTCTTTGACGTCCATGGCAATGCCGATCTTTTGCCACTGCTGTTTGACCATTTCACCGACTTTGGTGTAAGCGATGAATTGTCCACCGATCGTGACCAACTCCAAGTGGAGACGCCCTTTGCCATCCGTGCGGAGGCGGAACCCTTCGCTGTCTTTCTTGTCCAGCCCGATCTTGTCGAGGAGATCGTTGGCTTGCTTGAGATCGAGCGTGCACCATTTCTTGTTCCATTCGGGGCCGGGGCTGTAGATGGTGTCGGTCGACGGCGCGAGCGAGCCGGGCACTCCGATACCCAGCCAGAGTGCTTCGTTGAGTTGATCGCGGTCAATGCCCATCGAAAGCGCGTGGCGGAAATCTTTGTTCTTGATCCACTTGGAGACTTCGGGATCGGCGTCGTACGCGTTGCCGAGATGAATCGCCGCATCCGAACCGTTGAACGCCGGGTCGAGGTGAACCGTATAGTTGCCTTTTTGGGCATTATCCAAAAAGACCGGCAGATTGGGAAGCTGCATGTGACGTTCCTGGAGGTCGTACTCACCCGCAATCGCGCGCAGGTTGGCGACATCGGCAGTCTCGGCCAGCGTCAGCGTGATCTTGTCAATGTACGGCAGTTGGTTGCCTTCGGTGTCCACGGCCCAGTAGTACGGATTGCGTTCCATGGACCAGGTGGGCGTGTTGATCGGGGTAACCGTTCTCCAGGGTGTCATCACCGGCACTTCGGGGTTGATGGCCCAACTGTACTTGTTTTTGAGAAGGGACACCCAGTTGTCAAAGCCCGCCGCCTTGGCTTTGGCGTTGACGGCATCTGCGGAGGAATACTTGGGCAGGAATTGCTTGAGATAGTGTCCTGGGCAATACAAGCCACCCCAGGTCTGAAACGCGCCGCGGGTCGCAAAGCCGGCACCGACTGACGTACTGCCTGCCAGTATGTACACAAAGTAAGGATATGGTTCCGGGAATTCGAAGGCGACGGTATAGTCGTCAATCTTTTTCGTCACGCCCTGTTTGCCGTTAATCGTGAATTCAAAGAATGACGCCCCGATGTCCTTGTTCAGGCAAATGTTTTCATACCAGAACACGAAATCGTCCGCGGTGAGCGGCGTGCCATCGGACCACTTGGCACCCTTGCGCAGGTAAAGCGTCGTCGTCTTGCCATCCTCGCTGACCTTCCAGTCGCGGGCCAAGCTGGGCATGATCTTGGTACCGGTGTAGTCGAAGAACAAAGGCTTGTCGCTCGAGTTGATGCGGTTGCCGTTCTCGTAATCGCCTGGACCTGTGAACGCGCGCCGCCACGTGCCGCCGTATTTGCCGATTTCCTTGAGCGGCTTGACAACCATCACTTGGTCAGGATCAGGCAGGCGCTTGTCAACCGCTGGCAGCTTGCCAGCCTTGACCAAGTCGGCCAGCATCGGCGCTTCGCCGAATTTCTTGGGATACTGGGTCGCGTCGCGGATGATTTCCGGACCTTCCAGCTTACCGATCAGTCCCGACCCGATTTTGGGAGCCGGTGGCTTGGTCGGTGCAGCAGTGGGGGCTGCGGTGGGCGCCACCGCGGGCGGCTTGGTTGGGGCTGCTGTTGGGGCCTGGGTTGCCGCAGGCGCTGCAGGTGGCTGTGTAGGGGCGGGAGTGGGTGTAGCGGGCGGGGTACAACTGGCTAGGGCAGCCGCGCCGGTGGTCACTGCCGCGAGTCGTAGGAACTCGCGCCGGGTCACTTTTTTGTGCTTTGACATGTGATATCTCCTTGTATCGGAAAAGGTTGATGTAAGACATGCTGTAGATGTCGTTCTGGGATAGGCTCTTTGTTCCCTCCTTTCCGACGTTGCCCGCGACGGGCAACATGCGACTAGTTCGTTTCTACCAGGTGATTCACTCAGAAAGATCGAGGCATGTATCCCAAGCCGCGCGAGATGGATTTGGCGGTTTCTCGAACCATTGCGCCGGCTTGTTGAAACTCAGACACTGGGAGTCGCGCCGTTGGGGCAGAGACACTGGCAGCCGCCACTGGCAGTCCTGTGTGATCAAAGACCGGGACCGCCACACAACGACCGCCAATCTCATTCTCCTCGTCGTCAACGGCATAACCCTGCTCGCGTGTCTTTTCGAGTTCCACCAAGAACTTGTCCGGATCCGTGATGGTTCGTGGAGTCATCGCTGGCAGGCCATATTGGCAAACGAAGGCCTGCACTGTCGCCACCGGGAGACAAGACAATATGGCTTTGCCCAAGGCCGTACTGTGGGCTGGAGCGCGCCGACCCACTTCAGAACGCATCCCCAACGCTTTGGTGCCCAACATTCGCTCGACGTACACAATATCGGGACCATCCAATATGGCGAGGTTAACCGTCTCATTCCATTGGTCACGTAACTCGCGCAGGAAAGGATAAGCCACTTGACGAACCTCAACTTGATCGAGCATGGCAAATGCTCTCTCTACCAACTTGAGGCCAAGGCGATATTTGCGCGTATCGGGATTTTGACTGAGAAAGCCATTCGCTTCAAGGGTGTAGACCAGACTCGCAGTGGTGCTTTTATGCAAGCCCAATGCTCTGGCGATTTCGGTGGTGCCTAGTTCAGAGGATTGACTACTAAACAAATTGAGGATGTCGAGCGCCCGCTGGATAGATCCGATTTTCTTTGATGCGTGGGCCATAGAAGAGTATCTTTCTCGATAATATCGTGTGCTATGCTACTTTTTAGCACGGGGTGTTCTTTTAGCGAGATTATCGTACTGCGTACGTAATTATAGAACTATTTTTGTAAAAAGTCAAGAGCAACATCCATTTGCAGAGCTTGCCGATCTATCGTAGAATACAACATCTATCCCAGCACTTCTCGTTGCCCATACACGGCGAAGAGTCGTATTGTTCTTAGCAGCTTGTCGGAGAGGTAGCGTGGCCCCTTGTGGGCGTTGGGCCTGCAACGGGTACAAGGCCCTAAACTACGGGTTCTCCGACAGACTGCTAGTGGCTGAATGCCCGATGTTTGTTCGATTTGCCAAACCCAACCTACAAGGAGCCGCGAAATGAAAGCAGGTATTCTTTACAACGATCGAGACATTCGTATTGGCGATGCACCCGAGCCGCGAATCAAACCAGATCAAGTGCTGGTTGAGTCAAGTTACGCCGGCATCTGCGGCACCGATTTGCACATCTACCGTGGAGAGTTTCACGAGCGCGTCAAGTTTCCCGCGATCCAGGGACACGAATTCGGCGGAATCATCCTCGAAGTCGGCAAAGATGTGCGTGGTTTCAAAGTGGGAGATCGAGTTGTCGTAGACCCGATTATCTCTTGTCACAGTTGCCCCGCCTGTCTTTCGGGGCACCTCAACGCTTGCCGCACACTCAAACTGCTGGGCGTTGACCTCGACGGCGGATTCGGTCAATACGTTGCCGCTCCCGCCAGCCACGTGTACTTGCTGCCGGATAACATTCCGATGCAGTACGCGCCGATGGTCGAGATGTACGGGCTGGGGCATCACGTCCTCCTGCGCGGGCAGGTTCAGCCGGGCGAAACCGTCGTGATCTTGGGCGCGGGCAAGCTAGGGCTGTCGGTGCTCGATGTGCTCTGCCACAGCGCCCATGCGGCCCTGACGATTGTCGCCGACTTGCAGCCGTTCCGCCTGGAGACCGCTCGCAAGGTTGGGGCAGAGGTCGCAATCAATGTCGAGCGCGAGGACCCCGTGGAACGAGTCATGGAGATCACTCAAGGCGTTGGCGCGGATTGTGTGATCGAGTGCGTGGGTCATTATCATGAGGTCGCCGGACGGGAAGCGCCGCTCCAGCAAGCCGTCAAGATGATCCGCACCGCCGGGCGGGTTGTCACCGCCGGGCTGGGTGAGCAACTCTCTGCCGTGCATTTCAAGACGCTGGTGATCAAGGAAGCTCAAATCATTGCATCGCGCGTGACGCTGGGCGAATTCCCGCGCGCGATTCGGTTGATGTCAAAAGGATTGGTGCACCCCGATCTTTTGGTTACGGATCAAGCGCCACTACACGACATCACCGCGGCTTTCGCAAAAGTAGATTGCGACGACCCCAGCACGATCAAGGTTGTGTTGGATGTGCAACAGGTGTGACATGGCACAACCAACCATTCGCTGGGGCATCATTGGTTGCGGCGATGTCGCTGAATACAAAAGCGGACCCGCACTGTATCGCACGCCTGGCTCGGAGCTCGTCGCGGTGATGCGGCGCGACGCCGCAAAAGCGCAAGATTTTGCGCGGCGGCATGGCGCAAAGCGCTGGTACACTGATGCCGAATCGCTCGTGGCTGATCCTGAGGTCAACGCGGTCTACATTGCGTCGCCCCACGACGGGCATCCAGAGCATGTCGCGCTGGCCGCGCGAGCGCGCAAAATCGTTTTGTGCGAAAAGCCGATGGGCGTAAACGTGGCGCAAGCGCAGGCGTGCGTGGATGTGTGTAAGACGAATGATGTGCCGCTGACGGTCGCCTACTATCGCCGCTTCTGGCCCATCGCGCAAGCGATGCGCCAGTTCCTGCGCGAAGGCGCCATCGGGCAGGTCGTGCATGTCCGTGCTCAGGTTACCGATTATTTCGCAGGTGATAACGAGCGCTCGTGGCTCACCTCGCTTGCAAAATCCGGCGGCGACGCATTGGCAAATGCCGGCGCGCACTGGGTAGATTTGATTCGCTTCCTCCTGGGCGATGTGGCTGACGTGATGGCATACTGCTCGTCCAAATTCAGCGGGTTCGAGACCGACGATACCGCCATTGTCCAGATGCGGCTGGTGGATGGCGCACTCGTCTCGCTCACGAGCACGCGACAAACGCCCGTCAGCACCAATGAGTTGGATATCTTTGGCACGGAGGGCAGACTATACGCCAGCCCGCTGTCGGATGGTCGTCTGGTTTTGCATCAGCGTGGGCGCGCCCCGGAGGTCTTGCCATACCCGCGCCACGGCGTCACGCATAGCGAATTGGTTGCGGAACTGGTCAAGTGCATGTTGAACGATCAGCCCTCGCCTCTCCCCGGCGAAGAAGCCGTCACAGTGTGGAAAATCATGGAAGCGGCTTATCGTTCGTCTGCGGAGGGCGTTCGAATAACCGTCAAATAACAACGCCTGACAAAACAGACGCCCCGTGATGGCTAAAAGCCACATCCAGATCGAGCCGTTTTCCGGCGAGTTCCACGGCGCGGCGCTCAACGCTACGCCGAAGTGGGCCGCGAGACATGCTGCGTGAAACGTAACGGTGAGGTTACGTTTCACGTCTTACGCAGACGATCAAGGCGCGGGCGAGAGATCGTTCACGGCTTGTGAGCCGTACAGCCTTCCAGGTTCGCGCAAAAAGCCTGGCAGATTTCCAACGTGGTGCCGGCGTAGAGGATGTAGAACTCGTTGCCGTCGCGCGAAAGCGTATAGCTGGCCGTGCACGGCTCGATCTTGACCGCCTGCGCGCGAGGCCCGACGTTCGGAGCTATGCACTTGAACAGGTTCGCCGGATCGAGCAAGGCTTTGCGGTCGGCAATCGCCACCGTCCCGGCGGAAAGCGGCGAGGCCTGGTTACTGTAGAGGCGCGCGCGCACCGCGCCGACTTGCTGGTAGCACCCGATGATGGCATCCACCGCCGTCAACGCAGCGGCCAATTCGGGATGGCCGGTCAATAGCGACGAGCCGCCGCTCAACTTGCCGATGTAGCTGGTCAGCGTTTGCCCTTCGACTTCGTTATAGCCGGACAACGTGGGCATCATCGTCACCGCCGGCGGTTGAGCGGTCGGGCCGCTTGAGCCGGGAAGTTGATCGCAGCCACTCAATAACGCAAGAATGGCTATCGCGCATGACAATCGGACCAAAGACTGGAACATTCTACACCTCCGTTTCACTTGTCTCGTGAGTATTTGCTGGGCCTTGTTGCTTATCCTTGCCCCGTAAAGATTTGATACAGCAGCACCATGTTCAGGCCCAGAATCACCGCCGTCGTCAGCCAGGCCAGAACCCGGGTCACGCGGTTGTTGGTGAACTCGCCCATGATCTGGCTATTGTTCGTGAACAATACGAGCGGCACCATGGCAAACGGCAATTGGAACGACAGGCTCACCTGTGAAAGCACCAGGATTTGCAGCGGGTCAATCCCCAGTCCGATGACAATGAGCGACGGGATCATGGTCACGGCGCGGCGCAGCCAGACATTCATCTTGTGATGGATAAAGCCTTCCATGATCACTTGACCTGCCATCGTGGCCGTGGTCGAAGACGCCAGGCCCGAAGCCAGCAGCGCGATGGCAAACGCCACACCGGCTAATGGCCCCAGCAGCGGCGTGAGCGTCTGGTGCGCCGATTCGAGCGAATATTCGTGCAGCCGCCCGCTGGAAAACACCGCCGCCGACATCACCAAGATCGCGGCGTTGACAAAGAACGCGCCGTTGAGCGCGACGAGCGAGTCCATGATCGCCAGCCGGTAGACCGACTGTTTGCGCTGCTGCGAATCGCTGGGCCGGACGCGCGTCTGGATGAGGGCGCTGTGCAAGTAGAGGTTGTGCGGCATCACCGTCGCGCCGATGATGCCTACGGCCACGAGCGTCGCGCCGATGGGGATGGACGGAATCAGCAGGCCCCGCCCGATTTCGCCCCAGACCGGTTTGGATAACCAGATTTCGGTCATGTACACCAAGCCGATGACGGCGATCAGCCCGATGATGACCATCTCGACTTTGCGGAAGCCGTAACGTTCCAGCAGCAAGATGAGCGAAATGACGATGCCGGTGAGCAGCGCCGCCGGAAAGAGCGGAATGTGAAAGAGTAAGTTAAAGCCAACCGCGCCGCCCAGGAATTCGGCCAGGTCGGTCGCCATCGCTGCCAGCTCTGCCGTCACCCATAAAGCAATACTGGCCCAACGCGGGTAACGGTCGCGGCACACTTCCGGCAATGATTTGCCCGTGGCGATGCCGAGCTTGGCGGAAAGCGTCTGCATCAGGATCGCCATCAGGTTTGCCGCCAAGATTACCCACAGCAGCCGGTAGCCAAACTTGGCACCGCCTTCAATGTCTGTCCCCCAGTTGCCGGGGTCCATGTAACCCACGCTGATGACGAACGCCGGGCCAAAGACCAACAGCCCGCGCTTGAGGACTGTCAGGCTGCCGTACCGGACGAATAACTCGCGCGCGCGTTCGAGTTCTTCGACGATCCACGGGCGGCGTGGCAGCACGATCTCGCGGATGGTTGCAGCGTCCACCAAAATCTGGTTGGCCTGGATGCGCGGCAGGGCAACCTCGGCGCTGCCTACGCGATACATCACCGGGTCGCCCAGCGGGTCAACGCGGATGGCGGCGAGTTCGACGCCCGGCAGCAAGCCCATTGCCTGCCACTGTTCGCGCTGCACGCCCGCCTCGCCGATAGCGGCCACGCGCGCGGCCTGCCCCAATTCCATTTCCGAAAGCGGCATGCGCTCCGGCAGCGCTTGTACGACAAACACCCGCTCGGCGGCGGCGGGCGCCAGCGCCCAGCGTTGGCGTCCGCTCCATACCAGCACGCGCCCCGGCGTCCGTTCGTCCACTTCGACCTGCGCGCCGGGCGTGAGACCCATGAGCGCGAGCTGGGTGAGCAGGGCCGGCGGTTCATCTTCGACGTGAACGACGCGCCCCACGCGGCGTTCGGGCCAGCGGGAAAGCGGCGTGCCGCCGTCGCCGGGCAGCTCGCCGCCGCGCGGCGGGATCGGGTCGCCGTGCGGGTCGAACTTGGGGTGGCCGAGTTGCTCGTCCAGCCGGTCGGCTTCCTCCGGCGTGATCGAGTGCTCGCGGCGCATGGCCTCGTCGTGCAGCGCGTCGAGCGCCAGGCCTTCCTTTTCCGCGAGGTAGCGTTCCCACAACCGGTGCGCGCGGATCAACTCGAGTGCGCGCTTTTCGCCAGCGGGCAGGGCGCGCAGCGTGTCCCTATCGGCCTGCGCCCATCCGCGCCGCGTCAATTCCTTTACGATCAGCGGAAAGCGACCGGGTTGCAAATCGGCGGCGCGGATCAGATCACTCGCGCGCACGACGGGCTTTTCGCGCGAGAGGTGATACAGCGCCTTGAGCGTGTCTTCGGCGATCTCATCCAGCCCTAACGCGATGCGGCGCGTCTGCCGCCACAAGATAACCACGATCACCGACAGCGCGACGATCACCGCGATCAAGAACGCAATGAGATATAGCATCCCTGGCTCCTTGGATTGCGGATTTGAGATTTCTGATTGTAGATTGTCGCAATAAGCCTGGCAGTCTGCAATCTGCAATCCGAAATTATAACCGGTCTGGGCAAGCAGAGCAAAGTGGTATAATCGCGGCATGGACAATCCATTGACTCCCGATCGCGAACTGGACATCCGGGGTGAAGTGTGCCCGTACACCTTTGTCAAAACCAAGCTGGCGTTGGAAGAGATGACGCCGGGTGAGGTGTTGCGCGTGCTAGTGGATTACGAGCCGGCGACCCGGAACGTGCCGCGCAGTGTGACGGTGCAGGGCGACGAGGTGTTGGGCGTCGAGCCGTGCGGCGCATCGGAGTGGGCCATCATGGTGCGCAAATTAGTTGGGTAGTCGGATAGTCGTGTAGTCATGTGGTCAGGCTATTCGACTACCTGACTACAGGGCTATCGCACTACTTGACTACCCCCCAAGGCGCGGTATAATCACCCCGAATTTTTCAGGAGTAGGAGAAACACCACCCATGATTGATGTCAATGACCTCCGCAAGGGAGTCACCTTTGAGCTGGACGGGCAACTGTTGCGCGTCATCGAGTATCATCATCACAAGCCGGGGCGTGGTAACGCCGTTATCCGCACCAAGGTGCGCAACCTGCGTACTGGCGCGCAGTTTGAGAAGACGTTCCAGTCCGGTGATCGCGTGCAGGACGTGCGCATCGAGGCCCGCGAGATGCAGTATCTCTATCACGACGGCGACCTGTATATCTTCATGGATGGCCGCACGTATGAACAGATTATGATTGACGCCAAGCTGTTGGAAGAGAACGTGAATTATCTTAAGGATGGGATGGGCGTCGTGGTGCAGATGAACGATGACGAGCCATTAGGTATCGAGATGCCAACGGCGGTCGAGTTAAAAGTTGTCCAGTCCGAAGTGGCCGTGCGCGGCGATACAGCCACCGGCGCGAGCAAGTACATCACCGTCGAGACGGGCTACCGCGTCCAGGTGCCGCTGTTCGTCAACGAGGGCGATACCATCCGGGTGGATACGCGCACGGGCGAATACGTGACGCGGGTGTGATGAATTTCGAATCTCGGTGCAGTCTGGCTTTAGCCAGACGAGTACGCGAATGTCAAATGTCAAAGGCCCATCGGGAAACTGGTGGGCCGTTCCGTTTATGCTCCCCTCTCCTGGCGCAAGACGGAGGAGGGGGTGGGGGTGGGGGTGAAAACACCCTACGGTCAGGAATGTCGCTTTTATTACCAGGATTTTTATCGGGGGCGGTCCACGCAAGAGTGCCGCCTGATCGGGCGCAATCCCGATTCGGAACGCTGGCAACCGTCGCTGTGCCGCGATTGTCCCGTGCCCGCTATCCTGCGTGATAACGCTTGCCCGAACATGGCGCTGGAAGCCAAGATCGTCAGAGGCTTCTTGGGGCTGACGCGCCGTGTGGAAGTGTTTGCCGTCTGCACACTTTCAGCTACCGAAGTGAAGGAGCCGCGCGTGGGCTGCGGCCAGTGCCATCAGCACCGCCCTGGCGCGGCCATCTTTAACGCGCAAGAGAGATGATCATGGTGCACCCTTGCGGGTGATTGGATATGGATCAGTCTGCTTTTGACATCCGTCTTTCTCCCGGCGCTGACCGTGTCCTCGACGCCGTCGCCGCTGGGATGTTTGTTGACCGCGAAGCCTACCTTTTGCGACTGCAAGCCGAGCGGCTGATGTTGGTGTCCGGCTTTGACGAGCTGGCCTGCCTGGACAGCCTGGACTTTGCTCCGTTCGACTACCAGGTCAAAGCCGCGCAGACGGCGCTCCGCCGCCTGCGGGGACGCGGACTGCTGTGCGACGAGGTCGGCCTGGGCAAGACCATCGAGGCGGGCCTGGTGCTCAAGGAATACCTGGCGCGCCAGATGGCCGGGCGCGTATTGATCCTCACCCCGCCCGCGCTGGTCGAGCAGTGGCGCGAGGAGCTGGCGAACAAGTTCCGCCTGGGCGATTTTGTCGCCAGCTTTGACCCGGACTTTCGCGCGCTGGGCGCGCAAGCGTGGGCCAACTTTCCCCGCGTCATCGCGTCACTGGCGACGGCTCGCCGCGCCGAGCACCGCGAAGCCATCACGCAGACCGTCTACGACCTGGTCGTCGTGGACGAAGCTCATCACCTCAAGAACCGCGCCAGCGTGTCGTGGAAGTTTGTCAACGCACTCCAAAAGAAATATATCCTGCTGCTCACGGCCACGCCGGTGCAGAACAGCCTGGACGAACTCTATAACCTCATTACGATCTTAAAGCCCGGACAACTCAAAACCCCGCGCGAGTTTCAAAAACAGTTCGTCGCCCACGGCGACCCGCGCCTGCCCAAGAATCGCGGCAAGCTGCGCGAGCTGCTGGCCGACGTGATGGTGCGCCACGTGCGCGGCCAGGTGGGACTGCAACTGCCCCCACGCCGCGCGCACGTCGTCCGCCTGGCGCTCGGCCCCGACGAGCGCGCGCTGTATGACGATGTCTCTGCCTTTGTCCGCGCACAGATCAAGCCCGCCGCTGAAACGCCCGAAGAAAACGGAGAGCACGAGGAGCCGGGCGAAGCGCCCGTTCTGTCCACGGCGCATCGTTTTACGCTCCAGACGCTGCAGCGCGAGATCGGCAGCTCGCCGTTGGCCGCTCGCCCCACGCTGCTCAAGCTGGCCGAGTCTAATGTGATGCAGGCGCACCGCGATGAACTATTGGCGCTGGCCGACCGTGCCGTGAATGTCCATGCGTGGGCCAAAGCCGCCGCGCTGGAAAAACTCTTGCAGCCCTTTGCCCAAGCCACGCCCGGCAGCGATCCCGGCAAGGTGATCGTCTTTACCCACTTTCGCGTCACGCTGGACATGCTGGCCGAACGGCTCCGCAAGCTTGGGTTGGATTTTGTGATGTATCACGGTGGCATGTCGTCCGCCGAAAAGAACGAGGCCATTCAGCGCTTTGAAAAAAGCGCGCGCGTGTTGCTTTCCACCGAAGCGGCCGGCGAGGGACGCAATCTGCAATTCTGCCGGACGATGGTGAACTTTGACTTGCCGTGGAACCCGATGCGCATCGAGCAGCGCGTGGGCCGCATCCACCGCGTGGGGCAGACGCGCGAAGTGGACATCTTTAACCTCTCCGCCGAGGGTACCATCGAAGATTACATCCTGGACATCCTCGACCGCAAGCTGAATATGTTCGAGTTGGTCATCGGCGAGATGGACATGATCCTGGGGCAACTCTCCGACGAGCGCGACTTTGAGGACCTGGTGATGGATGTCTGGGCGCGCGCTCAAACGCCCGAACAAGCCGCCACCGGCTTTGCCGAACTGGGCGATGCATTGGTCGAAGCGCGCGAATCGTATCAACACACGCGCGAGTACGATGAGGCGTTGTTCGGCCAGGACTTTAGCGCCGAATGAATGTCAGCTATGGCATGTGCCTGGCAGAGTGTGGGTGAGATGAAACGCATACTTGTGGCTGTGATGGCCGTTTTGGCATTGTTCTCGTCTTCGTGCTCGCAGACAAGAGCTACACCATCCCCAGTGCAGTCTACGCCGCACAATGTCAAGCCCAAATCGGCCGATTTTCCATTGTCTGCCGGAGCCTACTGGGTCTATGAAGGAACTGTTAAATGGATGGTCGGCCGGAATGTTATGCAAAAAGACTTGACCTGGAAAATGGAAGTTGTCGAAATGGTCGAACGCGGTGAAATAGTGGGGTATGCTCTTAGAGGACACCCTTCTGATCTTGCCTGGTATGAAGAGGGTAAGCAGCGCAGTGAATATGTGATCGTTCAGTTCGGGCCGGACAAGTTTTACAAGACCGACGACCTCAAGGCCCTGCAGCGGTTAAAAGATGAGACGGATTCTCTCAATGGGTTGGCTCATGAAGCTCAACTCATCCTCGACTTTCCACTGTTGCCTGGAAAGAGGTTCGGTGAACTTGAACAGGTCAATCGGACTGATGGAAGGTATTGCTGGGTCGTAGAGCAAGACAAGCGAATCTTGTCGAAGCGCATCAATGGGGTACCATCGTCAGAGATGATACCTGAATACACTTTGCACTTTGTGACTCTGCCTGACCATGTCATCGTTGATTTTGCGCCGGGTGTTGGAATTACTCGATACGAATATGTTCATCATGGCACGGTCTCTGAAGTGAATGTGAAATTGGTAGAGTATCATCCTGGCACAGTGCAGAGATGATGTCACAACTATGACTGAACTGGCCGATTTCGTCCTGAATTACTGCCGCCATGCCGGGGCGCTGGTGGAGCCATCCGCCGAGGGCGTCTATGATGTGTTGCTGCCGGATGATTTGACAGCGCAGTGGCGTGTGCCTGCTTTGCAACGATTCGCTTTTGAAGACGTCAGCCCGTCCGCTGAGGTGACGCGCCTGGGCTACGGCCATCCGCTCGTCGAGCAGATGGCCGAATCAGCACGCAGCGAGTCGTTGTGTGGCCGGCTGTACGTCAACCAGGTGCGGCTGGACAAACACGGCCTGGCCGACCTGGCTCGCGCGGCGTTGACCTTCCCCAATGCCCGGCTGGTCGAAGCGCCGCGACAGACCGAATCGCGCGCGATGAGCCATTACGTGCGCTTCAACTTCAAGGCGGCGCTGATCACGGACGAGAAGCGCGAACAACTCGTCTCGGTGATGATGGATGTGCAGGCAGGACACGCGGTGAAGGAATTGGCGCGGATTGAAGAGCTGGCTCCGTTGGAAGCCGAGCCGGCGTTCAAGAATCTTTCGCCCGCGCCGATGCGTTGGAGCCAAGAAGCCAAGCCACTCTCGCGGGCTGCACTGGATGAACTGCTGCAACGCGCCACCCATGCTGCGCTCGACGAGCTGGCCCCGGCCATCGAGAGCCTCCAACGTCACGCGGCGCGTTACCTCGACCTCGACCGCGCCCGCTTGGAGGAATACTATGACCAGATCGAACGCGACTTGCAACGCCGGGCCGAGCGCGCCGCCGACGAAGACAAGCGCGCGGCAGTGGAAAGCAAGCTCGCCACCGCGCGCGCCGAGCGGCAGTCCAAGCTGGCCGATGTCGAGGCCAAGTACAAACTGCGCGTCGAGTTGGCGCTGGTCAACCTGCTCGTCGTTGAGCAGCCCAAAGTCGTGCGCGTGGTGCAGATCGAAAACCGCACGACCACGGTGACGCGCACGGTCGTATGGGATCCGTTGCTGCACCGCATCGAGCCGCTGGCCTGCGATGCGTGCGGCCAGCCTTCGACGCGATTGTTCCTGTGCAGCGGGGGACATCTGGCGCACGAAGAGTGTCTGCTGCCGCAGTGCGTGGATTGCAAGCGCGCGTTCTGCAAATTGTGTGAAAGCAAGCTGAGTGTGTGCGTCGTGTGCGGCCGGCCCGTGTGCGCGCACAGCCTGAACCGCTGCAGCGATTGCGGTCGAGGCACGTGCCGCGAACATGTGGGGTTGTGCCACGCCGCCGAAGGTCAGCCGGTCAAGATCGTTGCGCAGGCGAGCGAAGAAAAGGCCGCTCCGCCAGAGCCAGCGCCTCCGCCGGCCCCAGTTCAGGAGCCGGAAAAGCCCCACGTCTCATCGCTCAAGCGCAAAAAGATGGAGCGTGAGCGTCAGGCGGCTGCCGAGGCCGTGGCGGCGCGTCGGAACAAGGCATACGAATCGCTCGGCGTTGCCGTCGGCCACAAGATGGAAGTCCGCGTGGATGCGCACGAGCCGGTAGTGATGGCCGGCGTATTGACGGCGGGCAACAAGCCGATTGCCGTCCGCACGTGGGAATTGGTCGAGGATGGAGTCCTCGTCACGTGCCAGTGCGAAAAGCACCCCTGCCCTGCGAACGAGACGATCTTTGAGCCGGAAGATGCAGCCAACATTGAGGCGCAGATCGAGTACCATCTTAACCGGCTGCGCCAAGAGTATCGCGTGCCGGCCGGCCGCGTGACCTTTTTCTCGCATATCCGCGACACGCTGCGCCCGATGCGCTACTTTACTTTGCACGGCGCGTGGAAAGATGATGCTGTGCTTTCAGATGCGCGAGCCGCCTTTCGCAAGACCTATGCCCCTCGCCGACGCTGAGAATGTCAAATGTCGAATTGCGAATGTCGAACATCCATCAGTCACCATTCGTCACTCGACATTCGGCATGGCTTCGCCCCGCGTGACGCCCACCATGCACAGCATCGCCAGCACGAAAAAGAACGGCGCGACGAAAAAGATCATGTTAAAGTTGCGCCCGGTCGCGTCAATGACGATGCCGTTCAAGATCGGCCCGGTGACGGCGGCGAGTTGTGAAGCCAGGTAATACAGCCGGTATAGGTGCCCAGCAGCACTGCCGTCGGCGCGATGTCCACGATCATGGGCAGCGAATTGATGTTGACCAGCGCCCAGGCCATGCCGCCCAACCCCAACAGCGCGGCGATCACCCAATAGCTCGGCATGAAATAGGCCACGACCAGCAGCACGCTAAAGATCGCTAGCCCGGTCAAGATAGTGCGCTTGCGCCCGAATCGTCCGGCGATAAAGCCGCTGGGGATGGCGAAGATGATGAACGTCACGTGAACTCAATAGACAACAAATCGCTGTATCACTTACGCTCGCCTACGATGTAATCGGCGGGTTCTTTGCCAAAGCAACCCTTGACACGAATGTTCTAGTGTGATACAATCGTAGCCGATAAGTCGAGGAGCGAATAGGAATGTAGCCCTTCGGCGCGACAACTTAATATAGCCCATTTTGTGGGGCGGACACGCATTGGTCAGGATGCGATGTCCGCCCCTTTTTTTGTTAACTCACTCAGGGAGGTGATACGATGGAACCGTCAGAAATTTTGCGAGTGCGTTTGCCGAAATCATTAGCTGATGCGCTGAGGCAGCAAGCAAAAGTCTTGAAAGTCGAGAAGCCCGATCTGGCGCGCGTCGCCCTTGCGCGCGGGCTAATGGGGATGCAACCCGAACGATCCGTTGCGCCACAAACTGAAATGGTGGCGGTGACGCAGCGCATCATCGGCGGCTAGAACAGCCTGACACAGCGGAGGCGCAGCCATGACAGCCAGTGAAATCATCGAACGGAGCCGCCGATTTGAGCGGCTGGTGTCGGCCATTGAACAATGGCCCGACGCCAATGACGAAGAAACCCGACCCGATGCGAAAGTTTGCGAGGCCGACGCATCGGGCCAGGCTGGAACGAAGCCGACTGTAACAGCCGACTCACGTTAAGGATAACACGAACATGGATACGATGCAAACGACTTTTGCAACTGCCGATATAGTTTTGGCCGCGTGGCTTATGGCGCACGGTTCGGCACTAGTCGGCACGGACGCCGCTGACCCCCAACGTGTCAAGTTTATCATTCGCCCCCAGCCCACCGCCGACGAACTTGCAGAGTTTTCAGCCGGTGATGCACTGTGCCCCGTTCATTCATTCTATAGCGCGTTCAGAAAGTGCAAGGCGGCGATTTACAACGGGGGCGTGTGATGAACACACCCTTGACGCTAGACAAGATTCGACTTGACGGCGGTACGCAACCACGGGCACAGCTAAACTTCTTGGAGATTGGCGAGTACACCGAAGCGATGAAGGCAGGCGCACAATTTCCGCCAGTGGTAGTGTTCTATGATGGGGTTGACCACTGGCTGGCTGACGGATTCCACAGATACCACGCGGCCCGGCAAGCCGGGCTAGTCGAGATTGACGCGGACATCCGGCAAGGCACGCAGCGGGATGCAGTTTTGTTTTCGGTCGGTGTGAACTCTGCCCACGGGATGCGCCGAACGAACGATGACAAACGGCGCTCAGTGACAACACTGCTGGCTGACCCGGAGTGGGGCAAATGGAGCGACCGGGAGATTGCAAGGCAGTGCAACGTGTCTCATACGTTTGTTCAGAACTTGCGCCCTTTCGTCACTGGCAACGTTGCCAGTGAGAAAATCTACATGACCAGGCAAGGCACGGTTGCAACGATGAACACGGCAAACATCGGGGCGAGGATTGCGGATGAAACGATAGAAAAAGGTTGGGCAGAGTTTCGCCAACTAGTGTTCGAATATCTTAACCGGGTTTTTGACGATGAAAACGAGGATATTCGCTTGCGCCTTAACGCTGGGGGTGCTTTACGCAGATTCTACTTTGACGGCGAGTTAAACATAGACCTTATTAGCAAGGTGATGGGAGGCGAGGAGGCGATGAAAGCCTTGCTGGACAGTTGCCTGGGCGGTGCGGCATGACCGCCCTACCACGTGACACCCTGTATGATGCACAGGCGGAGCGGATCGTTATCGGTTCGATCCTCATTGAACCGCTGGCTATCGAAACCGTGAATGGCTTGACGGCAGATAGCTTTTACCTGGAAGCGTGCGGCCTGGCGTTTTCAGCAGCCAGGCGATTACATTCACGCGGATTAGCGATTGACCATGCTACGCTTGAATCTGAGCTAAAGACGCGCAACCAATGGGGGCAAGTCGGCATTTCGTTTTTATCCCAATGTGAAACAGAAACCCCCAGCGCATCCAACGTCAAAAGCTATGCGGAGATTGTAGAAGGGTTTGCCAGGCGTCGGCAAATCTATGACATGAGCACTCGACTCGTCAAGGCCGCCATGTCAGACGATGGGCAACTTAATATTGAGATTGGCATGGCCGGCTTGATACTTCGGACAATGACGGAGACAACAGACGCAACACCCGATAATCCCAACCGCTTTTTAGTCCATTGGGGCAATGAGGCATTAAAACCCCAGCCGCCAATTGAGTGGATAGTCGAGCCGCTTTTCTCCGCCGGTTCGGTTTCGCTTATCGTGGGGGAAGGCGGCACAAAGAAAACCTACAGCATGATTGACCTGGCCGTGGCTGTGGCGCTGGGGCAGCCCTGGCTAGGTTTCACGACAAAAAAGAATTTGGCGCTAATCGTGGATGAGGAATCGGGCAACCGCCGAATGGCCGGGCGGCTGGCTGACACCTTGCGCGGGCATGACGCCGGGCTGGATGCGCCCATCGGGTACATCAGCCTGGCTTGTCTCAATCTGTACAATGACGATGACCGCGCCGAATTTGGCGCGGCGGTGTTGGGCCTGGGGGCCAAGTTGGTGATCGTGGATGCGCTGGCAGATGTTATGCCCAACGGCGACGAAAACGCCGTCAAGGATGTGCAACCTATCTTTCACGCTTTGCGAGTATTGGCGGAAGAGGCGCAATGTGCAATCATCGTGATACACCACTCAAATAAGGTGGGCACTTATCGCGGTTCGACGGCATTGAAAGGCGCGGTGGACTTGATGCTGATGGTATCCTGCGATGGTGACAACGTGACATTCAAGACTGAGAAGGCGCGCGATATCGAGCCGGTTCGATTTGCGGCGCTGGCAAACTTCGCCCCTGGCATGTTCAACTTGTCGCCCGCAGAGGCGAAAGAATATCAAGAACGAATCCCGCCAGGCGAGGAGTATGTGGCGCGCTATCTGATAGCACACCCAGATTCAACAGTAGATGACATCAAAGATAATGCCGATACGTGTTCAATCATTGCGGCGCGTAGGGCGCTTTACAAGCTTGCAGAAAAGGGGCAAGTTGTTAGGACTAACACAGGCGGGAGGGGCACAGCGGCATTATATGCTTGGAAAGGATAAAGTTGTTCTAGTTGTACCTAGGTAATCGTTGCCAGCACATCGTACACAAGCCGTGTTGTCAGGACATCGTGTAAAATGACGAAAAATAGGTTCAAAAAATGCCTTGCAGTGATAATTTTCT